>WOR8_10004905_pt1 | contig 12930 bp, 7 predicted proteins | sample DeeMarSeWOR38_10_FD_19890 | JGI IMG/M metagenome (IMG submission 19890) | reverse complement strand
CAGGCTTAATAATCCTTCCTGGAAATTGGGTATAGGAATGTGTGGGATCAGGGTAAAGAAATAAATCAGTGCAGGAAGCAGAGCCAGGCAGAAATGGAAGGCTATGGAAGAGGCCCTTGTTGTTAAAGCACCATTCTGAATTCCCCTTAGAAAAAAAGCAATAACATCATAAATAGGAATGCCATCAAATCCAGGCATCGATATCTTTTTTGCACGAATAATAATGGCTCGTCCCAGCTTGTTAATATATCCTGTGTTTTTTGTTACCGTCTTGTCAGACATCTCATTCAAGTATTGCTTTCAGGCTTAAGTCAAGACTTCGGATTTGATGAGTCAATCCACCAACAGAAATGTAATCCACACCACATTCAGCATAATCCCGGATGGTTTCGAGGGTTATTCCTCCCGAAGATTCTGTTTCAACCTTCCCGCCTATAAGATCAACAGCCTTTTTGGTATCTTCCAAAGAAAAGTTATCAAACATGATACGATCAATACCACCCACCTGAAGAATTTCAATTACATCATCAAGTTTGCGTGCCTCCACTTCAATTTTAAGATTCAATTCCTGTTTTTGAAGATAGGTTTTGGTTCTTTCGATCACATTTTTAATACCCCCGGCATAATCTATGTGATTGTCTTTAATCATGATCATATCATACAAACCCATCCTATGATTTTCACCACCTCCCAGAAGTACAGCCTGCTTTTCAAGAAATCTCATGCCAGGGGTGGTTTTGCGTGTATCAACTACTTTTGTTTTCAATCCTTCCAGTTTATCAGCAAACTTACGTGTCTGGGTAGCTATACCGCTCATACGCTGCATGATATTAAGCGCAAGTCGTTCCCCTTTAAGGATGACAAGGATTTTTCCTGAAATTGAAAACGCAATATCACCAGGCATCACCTGGGTACCATCTGCGATAAGGGCATCGAATTGTATTTCGGGATCAAGTTTACGGAAAAGAAATCGGGCTACATCAATACCTGCAATAATTCCGTGATCTTTGACATACAGACTGGCTTTCCCGGTAGCAAATTGTGGAATACTTGCGAGGGATGAATGATCACCACTTCCAACATCTTCCCGCAAGGCATTGTCAAGGAAAGAATTTAACTGATCCTTATATGTTTTCTCCATCTTCTTCCTCTATGCGTAACTGATGGATTAATGGATTTCCTTCTTGTTTTTTTATCAGAAAATAAACACGAAAATTACCATTAGCTGTAACTAATTTGCCTATGGCATACCTGGAATTTTCTTTCCCTCCTTCAAATATGATTTGAAATGAAGTGGGTTGATTATCCTTAAAAAATTTTCGAATGATCTGTTCTGCCTGGGCTTTGCTGTATACATCCTCTTTTTCCAGTATGACGAGTTCAATATTTGAGTGAAAATGTTTGGCCAGTTCCACTGCATTAGCTGCTTTGAAAGCCAGGGTAATGCCCTCCGGAATATCATCCTGTGCAAAAATGGGTGAACCCTGCAGCAAAATGCCCGATAGACAAATTATAAGAAATATGTGCTTACTTTTATTCATTTTAAAGGTCTGTTTGATATTTGAATTCAAAAATCGAACCAAGCTACTGGTAAAATAATGGTTAATTTACAATTCTATATTTTAATCAGTTCGTACTATATTTATATTCCAGTAGCCTGATTCATGCAATTTAGCAAATATATTTGTTTCTCAGAATGATTTCAGCTAATAACAGGTTTATACGTTAATGGTCAGAAAATGAATTGGGTATGAAAATCTCGCTTATTTTCACTGGCAAAACCAAATTAGATTGGGTGTCTTCGGGAATCCGCGAATATTCCGAAAAGTTAAAACATTATATCTCATTGCAAATCAGAGAGTTACATACCGGTAAGATCACAGGAAAAAACATTGAAAAGGTAACAAAACAAAAAGAGGGTGAACTCATTCTGAATAGTATTAAAAATGAAGACTTCCTTATACTTCTGGATGAACGCGGCAAAATATATTCATCAACTGAATTCGCAGATTTCCTGGAAAAGGAGGCTGTACAAGGAATTAAATCAATTGTCTTTGTTGTAGGGGGTGCGTACGGCTTCGATCAAAGTGTTTATAACAGAAGTAATCTGTTGATTTCCATTTCGAAAATGACATTTTCTCATCAAATCATCAGGATCATCTTTATGGAACAATTATACAGGGCTTTTACAATAATCAGGGGCGAATCGTATCACCATGGTTGAAGAAGATTGATTATTTTTATACTGATTAATGGAATAATGGAATGATGGAATATTGGGACACAGAGTTTCACAGAGTAAAAGATAAGAACCACAGAGACTTTAAAACCGAAAACTGAAAACCGAAAACTGAAAACTGAAAACCGAAAACCATTCTACACCAAGAGACACAAAATTGACTTTTAAAAAACTATATCTGAGACATTTTATCCTTTTGCTGGCAGGAGTGATCCTGTTCCTCTATGGGATCTTTTCCTACAGGATTCCGATCCAGACTTTAACGGAATATACTCACCATAAAAGATTCCAGGAGGATTTTTATGCGAAAGAATTTCAACTGGATGACCTTTTTGATAATTGGGAATCATTATTCATGGATTATGATAATAAAACATTCTTTACAGAATTTATAGAAGAAGCCGTTCAAGACATTGAAAAAAAAGGAATAAGTCTGTTTATTTTCAGGAATGATACACTGCAATTCTGGTCGACCAATCATATACCGGTTGATTATTTATATTATCACAACATATATGAATCTCTTATTTTGTATATGGGAAATGGGTGGTTCTATAAAAAAGAAAAAGTATTTGGAAATATCCGAGTTCTCGGGTTGATATCAATAAAATCAGAATATTCTTATGAGAATAAGTTTCTTAAAAATGAGTATAATCCTGATTTTCTTCTACCTTCTCCGACTCTTATAACAAATAATCCTGATTCAAGTTATCCAATATACAGTTCACTTGGAGATTACCTGTTTTCATTGGATTTTAAAGATATTCCCAAGTACAGTAATGCGTTCAAAATTATTTCTCTGATTTGTTATCTGGCGGGTATTTTGTTATTTCTTGTTTCCCTCAGGTTGATATTGATTTCAATAAAAGGAGTGTTGAATAAGAATATTGGACTATTGCTTTTTACAGCTATCCTGATCCTTTTATGTGCCATCCTGATCAATCTCCCAATCCCGCCACATATGGATTCATTGGCTTTCTTTTCTCCTGAGAAATTTGCATTCTCCAACATATTTCATTCACTGGCTGACCTTTTTGTAACCTCTTTTTGCATTTTTTTTCTGGTATACAATTTTTTTCAGGAATTCAGGCTTCATCCTGAATATTTGAATAACAAAATTGGAAGATATGTAATTACCCCTCTATATATTATCATTCTGGCCCTGTATAGTCATTTTGTTGTATTCCTTTTTAGAAGCCTTGTAATGCATTCGAGCATTACATTTGAGACCTATAAGGTCCTGGAAATTAATATATACACCTTTACAGGACTGCTCATTATCGCTTTCCTTTTTACCTCCTGGGCGCTGCTAATAGACAAGTTTTTAATATTGTTTAAACCCAGGGCCGGAACATGGAACCTTGTCTTGTATTTGACAGGATACGGGGCTCTTCTGGCAGTTGGAAGCTTATTTATTCCATCCAGGATGGATGGAGTGATCATTGGCATCGTTTTGCTTATAACATTGATAATGATTCTGGTAAGGTATGTGAGAAAGCTGCAATATACTTATTCAACTTATATTTTCCTGGTATTCCTTTTTAGCATTACAACAGTTTATATGGTTGTGGATTATTCCCTTGAAAAAAGGAATAATACCAAGCAGGTTCTGGCTGTAGATCTATCGGCCGAACATGATCCGATAGCGGAACTATTATTGAAGGAGATTGGACAGACTATTAGCGAAGATAAATTGTTATCTGATCTGATTTATGATCCATTGGTTGATGATCAGACAATAATGGATTATCTGCTCCGGGAATATTTTTATGGATTCTGGGAAAAATATGACCTGCAGTATACAATTTGCGGACCAAATGACAGCGTCTATGTTGAACCTCCGGATGATCAGGTTTATCATTGCTCACAGTTTTTTAATGATCAAATAATAAGTGCAGCAATACAAATTCCGGGATCGAAGTTTTATTTCATTGATAATATGAATGGACGGATAAGCTATTTTTCATCCTTTGATTTTTTTGGTACTGACAATGATCAGATTTTGACATTGTACCTGGAACTCGATTCAAGATTAATTTCAGGGGAATTGGGATATCCCGAGTTATTATTATCTGAAGAATTAAGGAGCGGTCTGGCAAAAGAATATTCATATGCCAAGTATCATATGGGAAACCTGATCACTCAATCCGGGACCTTTTCCTATACACTGAAAAGTGACATGTATACACAGGGAGAGAGGGAGTTTGAAATAATCAATCTCGACGGATATAATCATCTGATCTATAATATTGATGAAGAAAACCTGATCATCCTTAGTAATCCCAGGTTGAAGGTTCTTGATGTCATCATCTCATTCACCTATATTTTTGCCTTTTTTTATCTGTTGGTATCGATCATTTTACTCATTGTCAATATTCCTTTCTTTAAACAAAGTATTCAACTCAATATTAAGAATAAGATTCAGTACTCTATGATTCTTATTATCGTGTTTTCCCTGTTCCTGATCGCTGGGGGAACCATCTATTTTAGTGCACGTCAGTATAGGCAAGGTCATTTTGAAAGCCTCAGTGAAAGAATACAATCAGTGTATATTGAGCTTATGCATAAATTGGCTTTTGAGCAGGATCTGAAATATGAGTGGCAATCAGATAATTATCGGAATCTGGATGAATTGCTTCTGAAATTTTCAAATGTTTTTTATACCGATATAAACCTCTATGATGAAAATGGTGATTTACTGGCGACTTCAAGGCCAGAGGTGTTTGAAAGAGGATTACTGGGGCCAAAAATTGATCCAACTGCCTATTTCGAGTTAAGCATCCGAAACAGGAATGAGTTTGTTCATGAAGAACATATTGGGACACTTACTTACCTTTCAGCTTATGTCCCTTTTAGGAACAATGAAAATAAACTGCTTGCATATCTGAATTTACCCTATTTTACGAAGCAGGATGTTCTTACAAAGGAGATTTCAAATCTGGTAATAGGTGTGGTTAATTTCTATGTTCTTTTGATAACAATTACCATTCTTCTTGCGGTATTTCTATCCAACAAGATCACACAACCTCTCAGGATGATCCAGCAAAAAATAAGTGCATTTACATTGGGGAAATCAAATGAAAAGATACTCTATGAAGCTGAAGATGAAATAGGCAGCCTTGTCAGGGAATATAATCATATGGTAGAGGAGCTTGCCCGAAGTGCAGAATTACTTGCCAGGTCGGAGAGAGAATCGGCCTGGCGGGAAATGGCAAAACAAATTGCACATGAGATCAAGAATCCCCTGACTCCGATGAAACTAAGCGTTCAACACCTTCTTCGGGCATGGAAAGATGAACCAGATAAGGGAGACAAGAATATTGAAAAGATTTCGCAGACACTAATTGAACAAATTGATGAATTATCTTCTATTGCCACCGAGTTCTCGAATTTTGCTAAAATGCCACGGCCTAATCATGAAAAAGTGGATCTGAAAAACAGGATCACTGATATTGTCGGGTTGTTTTCAAATACATCTGGAGCTAAAGTGGAATCACAAATTGAAACGAAAGATGATGTTATCGTTTTTGCCGATAAGGAACAATTATCGAGGGTGTTTATTAACCTGATTAAAAATGCAGTCCAATCTATTCCCGATGAAAGGGAAGGGTTGATCCAGATTCAATTGAAGACAGAAAACAATTTTGCCGTGATCAACGTCAAAGACAATGGTAAAGGGATTCCAAAAGAGCTGGGTGACAGGTTGTTCCAACCAAATTTTACAACAAAATCAGGTGGTATGGGAATGGGCCTGGCTATCGTGAAGAACATTGTTGAAAATGCAGATGGGATGATAAGCTATGAAACTGAGCTGGAGAAAGGAACAACCTTTATAGTTAAATTACCCTTATGTAAAGAATAACTTTGTGTCCCTTTGAGTCTTCTTGGTGGTCCTTTGTGTAATCTTTTAAGAACTATAACACACCCGCCCGAACGATTGAGTCATTCAGTCGGGCGGGAAGTTGCACAAAGAATCCACAAAGATCCACAGAGTATTTTATATTAATTTAGCATGTCAGGTAAGAAAGAACAGAAACAAACACCCCTTGTCAGCCGGTTTCCGTCAGCCCAGCGGTTTTCATTTTTCCTGCTGGCAATAATCCTGGTATTTTATATCCTCATAGCGGCCAAGCTGTTTCTGTATCCTGTTGCCCTCGGGATATTATTTGCCTATCTTCTTTTCCCTATTACTAATTATCTTGAAAAACAAAAAATCCCGAGGATTATTGCCATATTAATAAGCCTGATCTTATTGTTAACTGTTGTATCAGGAGCAGTACTGTTTATTTATAAAAAAATTGGAGGATTTGTGGGAGACTTTCCAACCTTCAGGTCAAAGGCCTTGAGTAATATTGATATACTGGAATCTTACCTTGGACAATTATTTGGAATTTCCGACCTGAGCCTGGTTGATTTCCTGAGGGCAAGGGTAGCGAACCTATTTGATGCAGGCAGCAATTTCTTTAATAAAGCATTTTCTGCCACAACAGGCACCCTGTTCAGGCTTGGCATTTTACCTGTTTTCATTTTTCTGTCCCTCTTTTACCGTACAAAATTTGCCATGTTTATCCTCAAACTTTCGCCACCCGATAAGCGGTTTGTCACACTCGATATTTTAAAGGGGATTTCCAAAGTGACTTCGAGGTATATGGGAGGTGTTTTTATCGTTGTATTTATTCTTTGTTTTTTAAATTCAGGAGTATTTATATTGATTGGATTGAAGTATGCGGTTGTATTGGGAGTAATTGCGGCTATATGGAATTTCATTCCCTATTTCGGTACCATAATAGGTTTTTCTTTTGCCTTTGCTTTTGCCCTTCTTACCGGTGATTCACCCAATATGGCCCTTAAGGTTTTTCTTGCCTATCTTTTTATTCAGGGAACAGAAAACTACATCCTTACACCCAATATTGTAGGACATTCTGTAAACCTTAATCCCTTCATTATCATTCTTGGATTAATTGCTGGCGGGATGGTTTGGGGGATAGCCGGCATGTTTGTTATCGTTCCAACACTGGCCATGATACGTGTTATTTGTGAACATGTTGAATCACTTCATCCATATGTATATCTCCTCGGTATCAAGGGTGCCCGAAAACATGCCCTGACAGCGGAGAATATAAAACGGTTTTTAACCAGGTATAAAAAGAAATAATGGATGGCGGAATACCGGATCTGTTGAAAATTCACGATCTTTAGTTAAGTATTTTAAAGTAAATTCATCCGTTAGTTTACCGTGAAGGAGTAATATTTGTGCATGATTTGTTATCTTTCAGGTTAATTTAATTTTCACAAGAAGAATTGATAAAAGCTAGTATCAGAACATTCACTTTTCAAAGTGTTCTTTTCTTGCTTGTTCTCCTGACCTTTACTCCCGGGAGGGCACAGGTGAATAAATATGCCCGCGTCACTGACCTGCTCAATCTTGAACCCGGAGATCTTGATAGTGTTGTGGTGAACGATGCTTCAGAATTCAATGTTGCGGATACAGTCCTTTTCTGTGTGATGAAAGGTGCAGATATCTATGACCCGATCAATGCAGGGCCTTTGCCAGCTTTCTGGGGTACCATACAGAATATTAATAACACAGGTATTTATTGCGTGTTACTGGTATATGATATTGTTGGGGATACTGTTGTATTTACTACTGCATTAAGGGAAGACCTCGACGAACCTGAAATTGGCGAGGTTTACCAACTGGTTAAAGTCATAGGTGGAAAAGAAGTATACCAGATTGACAATCCGCTTACATGTGATCCCTGGGATCCGGTTACCGGCACGGGTGGTATTTTTGCCATGATAGCCACCAGGAAGATAATATTAAACAACGAAATAAATGTCTCGGGTAAAGGATTATTGGGAGGGAATCCTAACAGCCCGACAACCGATTACTATGAAGGGGGGTGTTCAGCCTCCCTTTCGGAATACCTTTTAGAAGAGAATGTTGATTCTGCAGGCCGGAAAGGAGAAAGCATTGTTAAAGAGGGATATTCTTTTGTACGTGGTATGGGACCTGTAGCTCAGGGTGGGGGAAGCGGAAATGGTAAATATTCCGGTGGAGGTGGAGGTGCAAATTACGGGACTGGTGGTTATGGAGGAAAACAGGCTGAAAGTTGCTCTACTTCAGGATTATATATTGGAGAAGGTGGACACCAGATGACATCAGTACTCTATTCCAATACCTCACAGTGGAAAAACAGGATCTTTTTTGGAGGCGGAGGTGGAACATCAACACAGAACCCGGATGAAGACCGGTTTGCAACGAGGGGAGGAACCGGAGGTGGGATTATCATATTGATCACTGACACACTGGAGGCGATAAATGGTGAACAAATCATTGATGCAAGGGGTGAAACAATTACGGATACGGCCTCTGCCGGTGCAGGAGGAGGAGGAGGAGGGGGTGTCATTGTACTGGATGTTACTACATATGTAGGCAATATAACCCTTAAGTTTGAGGGTGGCAAGGGTGGATCAACTTCCCATCCTGATTATGCCGGACCAGGTGGCGGCGGTGGCGGTGGGCTTGTGTGGTATTCTGGTCCATCGTTGCCTGGAAATGTGGTCAAAGAACTGAAAGAAGCACCTGCTGGACTTGATTATACCTCCGGGTTAAAACGAGGTGCATTGCCAGGAGCGAGGGGGGGATTGATATCCAACCTGCTGTTTCCGCTCAGGGGGTTTTTATTTAACGTCATTCCCGAAGGCCAGACCATTTGTGAAAACGATACCCCTTTACCTCTTGTCGGATCCACACCTAAAGGGGGAACAGGAGTATATGACTACAAATGGATATCAAGTACCGATAAAGTTACCTGGATGGATGCACCAGGAAAAAACGATTCAATAGTCTATGTTCCAGGACCACTTACCGATACCACCTACTATATCCGGATTGTTGAATCAGGAGCCACTATTGATACCAGCGGGATAATGACTATTAATGTACTGGACTCATTAAGATATAATGATATTGCTTATCCCGACACGATTTGTACAGGAAATACAACAGATGTGTTCGTTGATTTGCCGCCTACTGTAACCGGGGGAGATTATATTTTTGAAGAGTATCGGCATATCTGGCAATCGAGTACTGACAGCCTGAATTGGACTACAGTAGTTGAGGGTGGACCTGATTTCACCTCACCACCACTCGATAACACAACCTGGTTCCGTCGCATTGTAAATTCCAAGGCTTGTTATGACACCAGTAACGCAGTTAAGATAAGTGTTCTGGAGCCCATTGTTGGAAATACAATTGTTCCGGATGATACCCTTTGTGAAGATGAAACAGCTCTTCCGCTGAATACTCAAAACGTGGTTTCAGGTGCTCAGGACGGTGATTACAGGTTTACCTGGTTGATAAGTACAGATGATATTACATATAATCCACTTACTGATACAACTGAAAGTTACGATCCACCGGGAGTACAAACTGAAACGGAATACTACAGGAGGATTGTATATTCGGGCTCCGAAGATGCATGTATTGATACCAGCAACACGGTAACCATACTGGTTCATCCACATATTACCAATAACATTATTGATCAGGACAGTGTGATATGTGCTGATGACGATGGTTTAATGCTAACACAGCATTCGGGATCACTTGGGGGAGGAGACGGGGTCCAGTGGTATCCGAAATGGGAATCAAAGATTAAAGATGGCTCCTGGCAGGAGGCTGGAGGAATAGATACCTTGATCAATTACTCAACGGGATACCTGACCGATACGATCAGGTTCAGAAGGAGAATTACATCCGGAGCCTGTTCAGAATTGAGCAATGAGGTTGAGATCCTGATCCAGGATTCGATCATCAATAACCTGATAGCTGATCATGATACCATATGTCAGGGAGATATTCCGCTTGAAATTACCGGACAACTTCCTTCACCTAGCGGAGGTAATGGAACCTATTCATACCATTGGGAATCTAAAACCAACAGCACAGACTGGAGTGTTGTTTCGGGTGAAACCTCAACCAATTATGCCCCGCCATCACTGGATGATACAACACATTATCGAAGAATTGTAACCTCGGGATATTGTATACATTATAGTGATATTGTTACAATCATTGTTCAGGATCCGATATCCGATAACCTGATACTTAACGGAGCCAGTGACAAAACCTGCTACCAGACTTTAATAGAATTGGCCGGAACAGCTGGCCCGGGAGAAATGGCAGGAGGTGATGAGGTCAGCTACCAATATCTATGGGAAACCAGTCCTGATAATACCACATGGTTTTCTGCTCCAGGCGACAGTATCATGGAAGATTATGTTACAGAGGATCTTCTTACACCGGTTTATTACAGGAGGGTGGTTGCTTCGGGAGCCTGCACTGGTATTTCCAGTCCGACATTGATATCTATAGATCCCCGGCCAACAAGTAATATCCTTATTCCTTTATTATCTCCCGAATGCTATGATAGCCAGGGAGATTCCATTTCTGTTCAGGTAGATGTAACATTAACCGGGACACAACCCTACGATATTATCTATACAAATGGATATAGTGTAGATACAATCAATGATTTTAATTTCACCGGGATTACTTATTTCAACGTGAACCTGGGTACTACCGATACAACGCATTATATCTTAAGTATCACTGGTATTCAGGATGGAAACGGTTGTGTTGCGTTTGAGGATAGCCTCCGGGGCGAGTTGGAGATCACCATTTATAAACAACCTGAAACAAGTGTGATAAAAGAATCTGATACTGTTTTGATTTGTAGTGATATGCTAATCCTTGAAGCTGCTGAAGATGTTGGTGCAGGCCGCTGGTACCAGGTTAATGGAGATCTGAATCTTGATATTGATTCACCCAACCAACCGGTTAGCCAGGTTCAAACTACCTTCGATGGCAAAAACTTTCAATATTATAAGCTATACTGGGAAGAGAAAAACTGGCCCGGCCCTGAAGCTGTCTGTATGGACCGGGATTCAATAGAGATTATTTTCTACAATGAACCGGATCCTGCTTATGCAGGAAGTAAACCCGAAGAAGCATATGATTCAATAATCTATTTTGCCGACTATATCTATTTATATGCCGATCCGCCAACTGCAGGTTCAGGTAAATGGAGCCTGGTTTATGGCCCGGCTGTTATTGAAAACGATACCCTGTATAACACCTATGTAAACCTGGGTAATGAAGATCTCGATGAAGATCAGGAATTTGAATTTAACTGGAGAATCGAGAATGGTGTTTGTCCGGTCACAGAAGATAATCTAAGACTGATCAGGAAAGATATACGAATTTATGATGGATTTTCTCCCGATGGCAATAATATCAATGATTATTTTGTCATTGAAGGGCTGGATTATACCGATACCTATAGCCTTCAGATCTATACCCGGTCAGGAACGATGATCCGGAAATTTACCAAAGGACTTGGAGAGGAAGGTATACCATATGACAGGATCTGGGATGGAACCTATGAAAATGGAAGACCACTGGAAAACGGCATATATTTTTATACCCTTGAAGTTACTATAGGAAATCATCCTCCTTATCAATATAAGGGATTCATCGTCTTAGCAAGAGAACGTAAATGAGGAAGATTATATACATATTATTTCTTTTCATCATTAGCCTGCCTATTGAGGCTCAAAACAACTCTGTCTTCCTTCCCTTTAATCAATATATGTTCAATACCCTGCTGTATAATCCTGCCTATGCAGGTACTAAAGAATCATTTTCAATGGAGGCGATTTACAGGAAACAATGGATTGGTATGAAAGGAACACCTGAAATGCAAGCCATTACAGCTCACTCTCCCTTATCAAATAATAAAATAGCCCTTGGAATCCAGGTCGATAATTTGGCCGCTGGTGGGGGAGCAGAAAGAAGTAACAATGTGTTTGCTTATTATAGCCACAGGTTTGACGTAGGAGGCAGTAAATTACGGTTAGGTATGAGGGGTGGATTAAGTATGATCAGTAAGAATTTATATGATATTGAAAGAAAATTCCAGGAGGATCCGGCATTTGTTGATGAATCCTATTTTATGCCCAATTTTGGAGTAGGAGCATATTATTATAACAATATCGTCTATGCCGGAATATCTATCCCATTCCTCATCAGTTTGAAAGATACCGTTAGGGGAATTACTTCAAATATTAAGAAATACAATTTTACAGGAACAGCAGGAGTTCTTTTGACTGTTAATGAGAATTTTAAAATTAAACCTACAACCTACCTGCAATACACTATTGATAATCCATTTCTGTATATTCTTAGTACTAGTTTTATATTTGTTAATGATATCGTCTGGATCACAGGATCTTACAAATCATCAGGTGCAATAGTTGGTATATTGGAATTTCAGATCACTAAACAGATCAGATTTGGCTATTCTTATGATTTTGCCGTAGGAGATTTAAAGGGATTTATGGCCGGATCACATGAGATATTATTGAGATATGATTTCAGTTATTCTGTCAGGGCGGTAAATCCTGGTTATTTCTGGTAATATGATAGGAAGGATATTTTATATTATTGGTTTAATCCTGACATTGACGGGTTTCAGAACATGGTCACAGGATATTGAAGTGTATACTGTTGAACGGGCTCCATTTTCATCCATGGCATATGATGAATACGCTGCAATATTTTATAACGATGGATTGATTTTTACTGCAAATAAACGGATTGATATATTGAAGAGATACGATGGTGA
>WOR8_10005245_pt1 | contig 12935 bp, 10 predicted proteins | sample DeeMarSeWOR38_10_FD_19890 | JGI IMG/M metagenome (IMG submission 19890) | reverse complement strand
ATATTTTCGATGAGGGTGACGGGATGGCCAGCAGTCGCTGCAGTGCCAGCGGAAAACCTGCCTCATGGAAAACAAGCGATGGGAAAATCTATTATGCCACCGCAGCCGGCGTTGCAATTTTTGATCCAGGGCTATTATCCCGGCCGCATACCCAATTCCCGGTTTATGTTGACTCTTTCGTGGCAGACGGACAATCTATTTCTTTGAAGGAATCAACCGTTCTTTCCTATCCCGTTCATCACCTCAATATCTCTTTTTCCTGCCCGAATTATACATCTCCTGCCAGGACCAGAATTTATCATAAATTAGACGGTTATGACTCTTCCTGGGTACAATCAGCTTCACCGCTAAACCGGGAAATAAGCTATCTCAATCTTCCTCCAGGACAATATAAGTTTCTAAATTCTTCTGGATAGTCCTTATCATAGTCGTTCTGGTCGGATCAGGAATAATTTATTACCGAATCCGTCGTCATAATATCCGCAGGCAGGCAGATAAATATAAAACCTCTTCCCTGGATCCTCAAAAGGCCACGGAAATAGCTCCTAGATTATTGAGCTTAATGGAAGAGGAAAAGCCATATTTAAATCCTAACCTCAGTCTCAAAATCATCGCCAAAGAAATCCGAATTCATCCGAATCATCTATCCCGTATCATTAACGAGAAATTCGGCATGAACTACAACGATTTCATAAACCGGTATCGTATTCAGGAGGCTCAGGAAATGCTGCGGAATAATGCAAATGACGGAAAAAATATTCTTGAAATTATGTATGATTGTGGTTTTTACTCAAAGTCGGTTTTCAATACCGCCTTTAAAAAATTTAGCGGTATGACCCCCTCCGAATTTAAACAACATCAGTCCAAAATCACCGACAAGTAATTCGATTTATACCGCCAGCTATTTTATAAACAGGTTCGGAATCACAAAAGAGAACCCTTCCTTGGTTCTAGATTGCAATATCGGGCGACAACCTCTTTTATATTTATTAGATTTGCACCAGACGATGCAAAACAAAAATGTCTTTACCAAAAACATAACTAAACTAAGGAGATTTTACCCATGAGAAACACTGCTTTTAAACTGAGTGCTGTGATGATTCTTTTCCTGATCTTTGCCCTTTCGATTTATGCACAGGAAAAAGTGTCCAAAACATTTCCGGCAAAAAAGCTGGTTGAACTCAGTACCACCAGTGGTGACTGCATCATCCAGAAAGGTCCGGCAGACAAAATTACCGTCGTGGTGGAATACACAGTACGTCCGGCCGACGCATTTACCCCGGAAATGGAAGAACGTAGTGATCGCATTAAATTATCCGAAGACTGGTCAGGCAGTTCCAGTGGTAAGGTTCTCTGGACTGTTACCGTTCCGCCGGAAGCAGAAATCGATGTCGAATCGGCCTCGGGAGACATTTCAGTCAGTGGTCTCAGCAGCGACATAGAGGTCAGCACCGCATCCGGAGACGTGACTTTAAAGATGTGTAAAGGAGATATCGAGGCTTCCACTGCCAGCGGAGATATTGATCTGGAAAATGTGGAGGGGGATCTGGAGATCTCGGTGGCCAGTGGAGACATCAAAGCAACAGATCTGAAAGGATCCTTCGAATTTAATACGGCTTCGGGAGATATGGAGGTTAAAAATGCCAAGGGTGAGTTTGATCTGAACTGTGCCAGCGGAGATATCGAGGTTGAAAAGGTCGAACTGGATGCAGAGAGCGAATTCAGCGCCGCTTCGGGAGATATCTCGGTTTCCCTGGCGCGTTCTGCCGAATATGATCTTGAACTCTCCGCCGCTTCCGGGGATGTCACTCTTGAATACAGCGGAAACTCACTAAAGGGGCGTTTTGAGATGATCGCAAGACATAACGGTTCTCGAATCTCGGCACCTGTGGCCTTTGACAGTGAAGAGACCTTTGAGAGGCATGGCAGAGAATATGACAAAAAAATTATCACCCGTTCCGGAAATAAACCTTTGATTAGTCTGGAATCTGCTTCCGGAAAGGTGACGCTGAAATAGAATCAGAGAGATGTCGAATAACAACTGATGATTTCGCAATATTTTTTATATTCCCCGTTTTTCCTTAAAAAGAGAATGCGGGGAATTTTTTTATTTATCCCGGGTTTACTGTCAATACAATCCCGGAATTTCAAGAAACCGATAATCACCTTTCTAAACAAACATATTTCACACATGAAAGTAATCGTCTTATTCAATCAGGAGTGACAGACCTAAATTCCCTTTTGACATACGTCCACTCATGTTTATTTTACCTATCATTGGGATAGCACGGATGAGCAGGAGAAAAGACAGTTATCGTATTATTTATGAAGTGGTAAGAAAAATACCATCGGGAAAAGTGGCCACTTATGGTCAAATCGCCCGCCTGGCAGGTCTTCCCGGTCAGGCCCGGCAGGTTGGGTACGCCCTGCATTATCTTCCTTCCCAAACCAAGGTACCCTGGCAGCGGGTCATAAACAGCCGGGGCCGAATCAGTTTTCCCCTGGACAGTGTTGCCTGGAGCATGCAGAAATCCATTCTGGAATCCGAAGGCGTTCAATTTGATGAAAGCGATTCTATCTCACTCCCCCAATACCAATGGAAATCTTAATAGAATACTCTAAGATCTATATTCTATTCAAAAAATTTAATCCTATTACAGAAACAACCCCATTATCATAACACCTTCTTTTATCTTTTTAGATCTTGTTTCTTGTATCTTGTCCTCTTGCTTTCTTATTACCCCTACTCATAGCGCAAACTGTTCACCGGATTGGCATGAGCAATGCGGATGGTATGCAAGCTGACTGTACCAATGGCGATCAGCAGGGTTATAATACCAGAAACTAGGAATATCCAGATCCCGGGATTAATATGATAAGCGAAGTTGCCCAGCCAGTTTTTCATGGCCCAGTAGGCCAGCGGCCAGGCCACCAGATTGGCCAGAATCACCCATTTCATAAAATCCCTGGACATCATCAGGAATAAGGAAGACACCGAAGCACCGAGAACTTTGCGAATTCCAATTTCTTTGGTGCGTTGTTCAGCGGTATAGGATGCCAGACCGAACAAGCCCAGACAGGCGATAAAAATGGCAATCCCGCTAAAAGCGAAGAAGATCTCAGCCAGTTTCTGTTCGGACCGATATAACTTGTCGAAAGTATCATCCAGAAAAAAATAATCGAACGGTCTTGCCGGTTCCATTTTTTTCCATATGGCTTCAATTGAACTTAAAAGTTCTGGTATATCCGGGGTAGCTATCTTCACCGAAAGGCAGCCGATATCCCGGGGCATTTTGAGCAGCAGCGGTTCCAGCGGGCGATGCAACGATTCAAAATGAAAATCCCGTACAATCCCGATGACCTGATAGGGAACCTGGATGAATTTTTCCTCTTCAACATCGGTCATAAAAATCCGCTTCCCAATGGGATCCTGCCACCCCAACTGCTTCAACAGTGTTTCATTCACCAGCATCGAACCAACCTGATCTCCCGGAAACTCCCGGGAGAAATTCCGTCCCGAGATTATATCCATTTCCATGGTTTCCACATAATCCTCATCAATTTCCAGGAGTGGAAAGGACTGTGGTTCTCCGCTTTCAAGTCCTTCAAATTCAAACAGGGTCTCTATTCTTCCCCTTCCGGGAACATGAGAAGAAAGCGCCACTCGTTCAATTCCCGGAATATTCCTCACTTCTGTTTTAAACACCTGCGGACTTCCCTGAACTTCTCCGCTTAAGGGGATGACCAGAATCTGATCCTTGTTAAATCCCAGGTTTTTACTACTGATAAAATGCAGCTGAGTGTAAATAACCAGAGTACAAATAAGCAGCACGATGGAGATAATGTATTGAACGGTGACTAACGAATACCGAAAAAAACCGGGTCCGCGACGGGATTTTTTACCCCATTTCAGGACCTGTACCGGGCGGAACGCCGACAAATAAAACGCCGGGTAAATACCTGACAGAATTCCCACTAATATGGTCAGGCCAAAAAGTGTCAGCATCAATGGCCAATCGGAAAATAGGTTAATCGAGAACCGTTTACCGATCAGCTCATTATAGACAGGAAGCATACTCTGGACGAAAAGCATGGCAAGGAGCATGCTCAAAAATGCATAAAACAGGGCTTCTCCCAGGAACTGAGCAATTAACTTTTCCCGCGATGCCCCCAGGACCTTACGCATCCCCACTTCCCGGGCACGTTCGTTGGATCTGGCGGTGGAAAGGTTTACAAAGTTGATCCCGGCTATCAGAAGGATAAAAGCCGCTATCAGGATATAAATACGGATCATAGTGATATTTCCGCCCGGTTCAAGCTCACCCATTAAATTTGAATGCAGATGTATACTCCGCAAAGGCTGTAAAAACAGCGCTGCTGTTACGCCCAGTTGCGCCGTAAAGTCAGCGGTATTGACAGTCAATAATTCAGTATATTTCTCATCCAGACCGTTTATCGGCGTTCCTTTGGCTAATTCGATATAGGTATGAAAATTGAAGCCCATCCATTGATCCGGCCGTTCCGGCCCACCGCCAATTTGGTTCAAAGTGGAAAGGGAGGCCAGCATATCAAACTTAAAATGCGAGTTTTCAGGCATTTTCCTTACAATTCCACTCACTGTAAATTCGTGCTTATCATTCCACTTCACCGTTTTTCCAAGCGGGTTCTCACTGCCGAAATATTTTTCTGCTATTTCCCGGGTAACAACCAGACTGAAAGGTGCCTCCAAAAATGTTTTCGGATTACCGCTAAGAATCTCGATGGCAAAGATATCAAGCACTCCGGGATCGGCGAAAAAGATTCCCGATTCTCTGAACAATTTGTCCTCATAAGATACAATTTTCTCTCCAGTCTGTCTTAAGCGACAAGCATGGAGCACTTCCGGAAACTGATCCTGCAGGGCAGGTCCGAGTGGTCCGGGCCCCGAAGCCAGCTCCATCTGACGATTGGGTAATGCCAGTCGGGTTGAAATGCGATATTTCTGGCCACTATTGGGATTATATTGATCGTAAGTCAGTTCATTCCTGACGTAAAGAAGAAGAAGTATGCTCACCCCCAGGCCCAGTGCCAAGCCCAGAATATTAATCAGGGAAAAATGCCATCTTTTGGTAAAATTTCGGGTTATGCTCCTGAAATAATTTCGAATCATCATTGTCTCCTTATTCCGGTAAGTACACAGTTACCGTATTTGACCATGATTTGGCTGATATGTTGCAAAAAAGGTTAACTGAGGCCAGAATTCTGATATTGATATTTTCATTGTACTTCTACCGGTGCTATATGGACCTTATTTCGCCCAGTTTGCCGGTGAAACCGTCCCGGGGCTGCAATACATTCTACCGGTTCTGCTCAGTATCATTCTGGTTTCGCTGGACAACATCCAGGATCATCTGGAGAATCCCTTCAATCAAATCGGAGCGGACGATGGGTGTTTAATGCCGAAAAATTTGTCTCGCTGCTGGAATCAGAGTAAAAGAGACTCCTCAAAAGCTTTAAGTTTCAAAAATACCCCGCGGGAAAACTTCACCCAAATTCTTCTTTGATCTTTAATCTTTCATCTTTAATCTTAAGGAAAGGAGGCTATGATGAATAATATCATCTGGAGAACTTTATCCGTACTATTATTCTTTATCTTTTCAGGAATCTGTCAACAATCTTTTCAGACGGATACGGTCCGGACCACTGCCGGTGATCTTACCATTACCTTCATCGGACATGGCACCCTGATGTTTACCTTTAAAGGAAATGTAATTCATGTTGACCCGGTAAGCCGTTATGCAGATTATACGGCCATGCCAAAAGGCGACCTGATCCTGGTAACCCATCATCATGGAGACCACCTGGATTCCAGCGCCATCGCACAGGTCAGTAAGCGTGAGACTTCTTATATCTATTCAAAGGCCTGCAAAGGAAAATTACCGGACAGCTTTCCCTTAAATAATGGGGACGAAATCACCATCAAGGGGGTGACCATTTTAGCGGTACCAGCCTATAACCTGGTCCATAAAAGAGAGACCGGTGAGCCCTTCCATCCCAAGGCAGTGGGTAATGGCTATGTGATCACCTTTGGCGACAAAAAAGTATACATCGCCGGTGATACTGAAAATGTACCGGAAATGAAACAGCTGAGCGGAATCGATATTGCTTTTCTGCCCATGAATCTTCCCTATACCATGACGCCGGAGATGGTCGCCGACGCCACCCGGGCTTTCAAACCGAAAATCCTATACCCCTATCATTATGGGCGCACGGATGTGAATGAGTTAATCGATTTGTTGAAGGATTTTAAGGAAACTGAGGTACGGATACGACAGATGCCATAAAAAATACCGGCTACCACAAGCCCGGTACAATTCTGAATTTGACCCGGTCAGTATATTCAGAATAACCCGGCAATTCATTTTTTAGTGCATGGTCTTCCAGTCCGGTTCTGATGAGTAAAAGGACAGAAACGATCAGCGCTGGTAATAACGCCCACAAGGATCCTAGCACCAATCCCATACTCAATACCATCAGCATAATACCAATATATCCCGGATGTCGAACGTAACGATAGGGACCGCTATCTACCACGTTTTGTTTCCGCTCCTTCTGAATTCTGACAGTACTGGCGTAAAATTTGTTTGACCAGATAGCCCACAAATGGACTGAAGCTGAAAAAATAAAGAAGAGATATCCCACAATATATACATAGAGAGGTATCGGTGGGGACCAGATAAATCTCCCTGCATCCAACCCGGCGGTTACCACGACAGCTAAATTCATGGGGCCATAAATAGCCCAGAAAATTTTATCCCACCATTTTGTCCCGGGGCCCGTCTTCATTCGCTCCTTGATGGTATCAAAATCTTTACCAAAGGCAACCGAAATACTCACAATGAGTAAAAAGCAAACCAGGCAAAAAGCCCAGGCCTGCCAGTACGATAATCGACCTGCTAACAGCAGGAGGGTTGTCCCCAGGACTAATACGGCGATGAATCCAAGGAGGATAAGTTTTTTATTCATTTGGACTCCCATCCTGATCGCTCCCAGAATCCGAAGAGTTTTTTGGTGGAACTGACGTTGCTTTAAAAAAACCGATTTTTTGTGCCATTTTTATAATTCCACGACCCATCGCAGAAACCTGAAACGCCTGAGCCGGATCATCCCATCCCTTTTCCTTTTTAATCTTGAACCACTGTCTCATCTCCGGAATCGATGATATCGTAAACAAGATATTAATCACAACCGCGTATATCACATAATGAATATCATGCGTACGAAACCACAACCATGGAATGAGTAACCATAGTCCTGCCTGATAAGTAAAGAAGAGATCTCTTAACACAAACAAACCCAATACCATCCCACCTACAGCCGCAACAAAGACACCGATCCAATCAATAACAAATACGCCTCCATAGATTGCCGATATCCCCCGGCCACCTTTAAATTTGTAATAGACTGGCCAGATATGGCCAATAACACCGGTAGATGCTGCTACCAGAAAATAATAGGTGTCGGGGAATTGGTGTTTGAGTATAAGGACAGGAATTAAAACTTTAAACACATCGGATACATAGGTTAAAAATCCGAACTTGGCTCCGACATTTACCGAAACGGTGGTGGCGCTTACCAATTTTGTCTCAATTTTTTTATCACTTGCCTCAATACCAAAACTGGTTTTTTCCGGAACCTTTTTACCTTTACCAAAAATCCTAGTAATTATCCGGGCCGAGGAAACTGACCCAATCAAATAACCTATAATCGAACTGATAATGAACCAGAATGTATCCATATCACATACCTTTTTATTATAAATGATTTTCTAAATATACTCTGCCCACATTACCATCAACGATTATAGCCTGTCCCTCACTTATTGCATAAGTTGCATTTTTTACACACAAAACAGCGGGCAAACCATATTCCCTGGCAATAATGGCACTGTGAGACAGCTGACCTCCGGTTTCTGTAACAACACCCGCAACGTACGGAAACAGAGGTGTCCATCCCACATCAATAAACGGAACCACTAAAATATCATTAGGACTCAGGTCATATTCAACAGCATCCGGATTTCTGACAATCCGGGCAATTCCCCTGGCCACACCAAGGCTTCCAATGATACCAACCAAATAACTATAACGTTTGGTCTCTTTAACTTTTACGTGATAATCACATATTATATCTGCCGGCTCAATTTCCAAGTCAGCCCGAATTTCGTTTTTCCTTTTATTGATGATGCTTTTGGGGGATAATATTCTTCTTCCCGTTTTAAATAATGACAGTAGCTCCAGATAATAGAGATAAAAAATATCATCACGTTGCTCTAAGACTTTCTGGCTCACCAACAACTCTGCCAATCTGAGATAAATTCGTCTCATTTGGTAGGCATCTTCAGACATAAGAAGGCTCAGCCTTTCTCTTAGCGCAATATATCGGATGGTAGATTTTAGTAACATATTAAAAAATAATTTTGAAAAACCATGTAAATTTTCACATACCCGCATCCGGGTCAAATCTCTCTCTTTTTGGACCCTTTTTTTGTCTAATGGGGAAGAAATTGAGCCGAGTCGTTCTATAGATTTCAAAACAAGATTAGAATTTTCTATCCACGGCGCAATAGAAAAATCGGTTCCATTCATACTTAAATAACCAAAACGGTTTAAAAAACGCTGATACTCAGTTAAAAATATGTTAACATTGTTATTCTTTTCTTCAGAATCAAGGTGAGCAAGTTGGCCAGTAAATATTTGCTTTTGTAATCTAACGGGTAAATTTCTGGCTCTCTGTGCCAATTTCCACATTTCATAATTGGGTTCCAGAGATTTCAATCCCACCAAGCCCCGGATAAGATTGATTGGATTCACATGCGGTGCCCTGCGTTGTACAAACTTCTTTAACACCTTATTACGGATAGTCATATTCATCGCCCCGATCCACATATACCACTGTGTTTTAAGGTGCATTTTTCGGAGCTTCTTCAGCTTGTAAATAACTTGATCCTGGCTCAACGCTTCCCACTTTTGTTGGCGGAATTCTTCAAGTCGTTCATCGTGTATTCTGATAAATTTATTAATGGCATGTCTTTGCCGGGATTGGCGAAACACAAAAATTCCAAGCCGAAAAATGTTCTTTAGGAATCGAAATGAAATCTGAGGCTTCTTTGAGACAGGTTTTTCATCTTTGACAATGAAATCAAAGAAATTGACAGGCAAACCTATTCTTGTGAAGATATCGGCCAAAAAATGAACATTTATATACACCCGGGAGGTTACTCTCCTTACCAGTTGACGAAAATCAAGTTGATTTTGGCCATAAATCTGCCGAAAAATTCGTCCAAAGACGTTTGTTGTCATATCAAGAGCATTTGTCGACCAAATGAGTGGTTTTATTATGCCGGGTATCATATCAGATACCAGATTGTTGGAATAGACTGGCCTTGTTCCTATGGCCGTAACCGGTCGCGACTGTAGAACGAAAAATTCTTTTCCATCCCAGGCCCATTCTATGTCCTGAGCCTGCTTGAATTTAGTGCTTATATCTCTTGTGATTTGAGATAGGCGGAGAATTTGGTCTTTCGTTAAAACCGGTTGTGGTTTAATCCGACGATAATGCTCTATCTCAGCTGTTTCAGGATGAACAAAATAACAATCAGGATCTGTTTTCCCTTGCATTAATTTATCTCCCAGACCCCGAACCGCCTCAATTAAAATACGGGTTTGTCCGGTAAAGGGATTCGCACCGAAAGCCACCCCTGCCGCCCGGGCATCTACCATTTTCTGAATTAAAATAGCTACAGAGAAAATATGTTGTTTTTTACGGAAGAGCGGCTGGTCGAACTTCTTAAGGTATATTTTTACGCGATCGTTGAATATGCCGGCATAACACTTCTGAATCGCCTCCCATAACTCGGGTTCTGTCTTGATATTTAAAAATGAATCGAGTTGACCAGCAAAGGAAAGCACTGTGCCGTCCTCTCCCGTCATCGAAGAGCGAACAGCCAGGGGAAACCCTAATTTTATCAATTCGGGTTTTACTGTTTTGGCAAGTCGGGACAGGGGTTTATTCGTTATATCATCACAAAATATTTTAATAATCCGATCTGAATCGAAAGTATTATTCTCTCCTTTTAATTGTCTGGTCCGGGTGCTTAGCAGGTTAGTGTAAATTTCTGTCGAAATAATAAATCCCTCAGGAATTTGAATTCCATATCTGTAAAGCCGGGCTAAATTTGCTCCTTTATTTCCCGAATATCGGGCTTGCATAGCTTTGCGCTGATGGAATTGAATAATCGAACGGCTCATCAACGGTTCCTGTCTGGAGTTTTGTTCCGTTTATTCTAAACAGATTTATCCAAAAGAGACGACATTGCTTTAACGATATTAAGCTTCCTTAACTTCAGGTTTTCTCGGAAGCGCCGGACAATGTGCATTCTCGCAACCGCGGCATATGGCCAAACGGATATGCACATGAGCTATCACAAATATTAGCCAGAACAGCATCAGTAAAAATTTATCTGACCATAACCAGTATTGTGGATATAAAGTGATCAAACAAAGGGAGAGCACAATGGCCGTATAGTCTAGAATATTGTAGGCGCTCTGTTTTTTTTGTGGCCATAATCGGGTTAATTTTCCAGGGAAAATCATACCACAATTCTCATGGCGACAGGTACATTTTGTACAAAAACTGAAGTTTATAATCGCCAGGCCGATGAGTGTAAGTAAACCGTAGATCAATCCTGCCAAGAGGGAAATCCGACAAACTGCGATTAAGCCAATGACAATTCCTGCGGTCAGTAAAGAAATACAAATAATTCGTTGAGCAAGAATCATGACGTTTTACCTTGTGGTTTTTTATTCATATGCAACTCTTTTGCTCAAATATATTCTAATACTAATAAATTTTTTACATGAGACGAAAACCACAAACGCCGTTTTATGTTTCCGGTTACTTTCTTAAGGCCGCTTTTGAAAAAAGATAATCTGGAATTTCAGCACCAAATTCGATAGAAATTATAACAAATTCTGTCCCTTCCCCATTTTTTAAAACATCTTTAAAAATAATTTTAGTCGCAACCCAACGGTTATTGATATATTCTACCTGTTCAACATCTGTGGTCTTCAATAATTTTCCGCTCTTAGCAAACCGGTTTTCCTTCAGAATAACAAACCGTTCCTGATCCACCCAGATCTTGCGTACCGCATAAGAAACGTCCGGCTCCTTTGCCGTTAGTTCTAAAAGCCAGCAGTGACGATCTGAATAAACTTCTTCACCTAGAATATGCGCAGCGTAAATATCAGATAATCTCGTATCTTCCATGAGATCCTCATAAGAAAGGTCAGAACCCATAACCGATTGCCGTAACATATGGCCAGAGATAAGAATAGTACGATCTGTGGAAGGCGTGTAGGTCCACAACTGATCTTTTAACTTCAACATTTTGGTTCCCCTCTCCCGGGGAGGATCCAAATACTCGGTAAACGATTTTTCTTTTCCCTGAATCCAAGATTTCGAAACCACCGTTCGCTCGCCCCTTCGTCCCTTTATATGCATCTCGCTCTCGGAGATTTTATTCTCAGACCCAAAATTCTCATCGACTTTTTGGAGAATCTGCTGCCCATCGGTTGGTTGAGCAAACGAAGAAAGAAAAAGGGGAAATATAAAAGTAAAAAAAATATGCTTCATGCTTCAAATTCCTTGGTTAATTGAGATGTCTGCCTTCTATAAATACCAATACCAGCCAGCGAAGTCCCCAGGAAGGTCGAAAATAAACCGGGTATAAATCCAATCATAAAACTCCAGGGTGTTATTTGTGCCCGTAATACGTCGGAAATAATCATGGAGGCATTTTTCAACATGGAGGATATGTCCAATCCTTTAACCTGAAGATAATAGGAAATGCCTACCCCTATGGCAGTCCCTATAATTGTACCAACTAGCCCAATGAGGAGGGACTCGGCAACCATCATGACATAAAGATGATTTTTATCCTCTCCCATAGCCAAGCGAATACCTATCTCTCCATACCGCCTGATACTGGCCATAAGACCTGCGTTCCATAGCACAATAGACATGACGATGACAAAAATACCAATCAGCATTCCGGACAGATAAGTTGTATAATCCAAAATTTGGGCCAACCCGGCTTGCTGGCGCAAAGTTAGCATACGTGGAGCAAAATCATCCCGGATTTCCTTATATTGCTGGTTAAAACGAAGAGCGATTTCATTTGCCTTTTGATCCCAATACAGTTCATCTCGAAAAAATCCCAGAATTTCACCAGCAGCATCCTGCATATCCAGCGCCGTTTGGACATCGGCCAAATCCGCAAGGATTGCCCCGCGGTCCATGGCAGAAATTCCAAAATGAATGGTACCAACAACCACAAAATTATAAGTGGTTAAACTTCCATACATGGTAGAGCTGATGAGCGTTGCTGTGTCGCCTAACTTAATCTGTAACCGTTTGACCAGATCGTGACTCAAAAGGATTTCCCCTGCATTTTGGGGTAATCTTCCGCTGACTAAAGCCTTGGACAGATTTAGAATTTCCTCCTCCAACGGATTTCCGGAAAGCAGGTCAACTCCCATCCCAGCCACAGGACTTTGTACACGGGTTTCACCAGATTCATCGGGTATATCCAACAGACCCCCAAAGCGGATCCGCGGTGTCCAGATCAGGGATGGAAACTCGTTTTTCAATTGATTTATCAAATCACTTACACCGATATAAGCCAGATCATTGGGTATCTGATCAGATAGTTCGGCATAGGCACGTGACATAATTTTCAGATGGCCGGTACTAAAGGTAGCATTGGCCCGCACAATATCTGTTTCTGTGCCTCTTACCCAGCAATAAAGAAGCACTGTCAAAGCAACCCCCATCATGACGGTTATGGTAGGAAATAAACTGCGGGATCGGTCTCGAAATAACCCTTTTATTAAAAA
>WOR8_10004901_pt1 | contig 12938 bp, 8 predicted proteins | sample DeeMarSeWOR38_10_FD_19890 | JGI IMG/M metagenome (IMG submission 19890) | reverse complement strand
ATTCTTCTGTTTTAACAGAGTCCGATTGAAGGGGCTCGTCTGTTTTAGCCGTTTCGGGGGGTGATTCCTGCGATATTTCAGAGGACGTCTGTACGGCATCGTCTGCCGGGATCGGTCGGATGGTCTCCGGGGTTTCGGTTTCAGGTGTATGTGTTTCCGCTTCCGTTTTCTCTTCTGTTGCGGCGGGAGCTTCCGGGGAGTTGTTTGCTGTGTCCGTCTGATGGACTGCCGGAGGTTCAGCCGTTGATGTGGACTTTTTTTGGATTTCGGATGTGGCGGAATTCGTATCGTTCTCAACGGACGATCGATCGGCTGTCAGGGAGTCGGCCTCCGACGTACTTTTTCCCATCGGTGATTCCTGTTCCGTTAGAGTAGGAACGGATTTTGTGCTTATTACGGCAGCGGATGGATCGATTGCTGAATTTTCAGTGGCGGGTAAGGCTTCCGATGCCTGTGCTTTTACGGTGGATACTTTTCCATCTCCAGCCCGACGAGCTTTACCGGTTCCGGTGAAGCGTACTTTTGATCTTTCCAGAAAGGTGCCTGTTTCGCTTACGACCGCTACACTGCATTCTTCATCTTTGCCCCAGTCAACTCCCATAACAACTATAGGTCCGGCTGGAGGGGAAAGCAGCAGGTTGGTAAGGTTCTCCTGGAATACCCGGATCGCTTCCCGATCAGCCCGTTCTTTCAGCTGTGTTCGGACCTGGGTTTCAATCAGGGGCTTCAGGATCTGTTTATAGCTTTTATGGACAGCCGCTTCAAGGACCGGAGCGAAAACGGATTCACTGTCTTTTATGACTGAAGAAAGGAGATATTCCAGGGCTTTCGCATGGTCGCCTTCGATGGACGAGATCAGAATTCCTTCTTTACAGCCTCTTCGTATCGCCAGGACGCGGTGCGACGGAATCTTTGTAACGGATTCGCGTCTTTCATAATACATGTTGTACTTGGTCTTCTGGTTTACTTTGGCTGGTACAACATTGGATATTACAAATCCGTCCTTCTCAAGCATCTCACGAAGGACGCGACGGTACTCGAGATTTTCCCCAATCCATTCCGCGATGATGTCTACAACACCCTGGAGGGCCTCTTCTTTCGTTTTTATGTCCTTGGATGCCTCAACAAAGACTTCAAGATGTTCCTCAACACTCCAGGCGTCCGGTTCCTGGTTCCAGAAATACTCGGCCAAAGGTTCCAGCCCTTTTTCAATTGCTTTCGTTGAGAGGGTTTTTTTCTTTGGGTGGAACCGTTGGTGCAGATCATCCAGTTCGACTTTTGTGTGGCAGCTTCTTATCCTGGCCCGGATTTCATCCGTAAGTTTGCCCCGTTCCGACAAGAATTTCACAAGCGTCGTCTGCTTATCCCGAACTTCCCGATAATAATCTATTCGTTCCTGGATTAAGCGTACTTTGGCTTCACTCAGTCCACCGGTAGCTTCCTTGCGGTAATGGACGATAAAAGGACCGGTAGCTCCTTTTTCAAAAAGATCGACTGTTGCCAGGACGGAGCTTTCCGGTATGGCGGTTTCATGGGCTATTCTACTTATAATTACGGCATCCATGGGCGATATTCTTACCGAGGTGGCTTATAGAATCAACCTGTAAATGCATTCGGCTGGTTGAAGATACAGTGGAGTGTTCAGACCTTCGTGTCCTCAATGGCAGTTCCGTTAAAAAATCCTGCAATAAATATCAACTAAAATGGGAAGGGGAATCCGATTCTCGGGATGGGCAAGGATTGTCTTCCGCCGCTGCCAGGTATGCTGGAGGGTCTTCTTTGCGTGTTGAAACGGACCGAGTCTTCGGCACTGTCCAGTTGGGAATTTGTAAACTCGAGCTCATAGTAGGAGAACTCCAGCGGTATTAATAATTCCAGGTCGAATTGTGTGCCAGGCTCAAGCACAAGGTCTTTACCTCGGGTGAAGAGGACTGTAGCGATGCCCGCCGCCCCTCCTATCCCGGTTCCAATGGCCGCTCCTTTGCCTCCGCCTGCGATAACTCCGATTATTGCTCCCTGACTTGTCGTGCTCACAACCGTCCCGGCGTCATCACCTTTGGATCCCTCGTTTGTTACAGTTTCGGACCTGCGGTCGATATTTTCATCACCCGGTCCGTGGATGCCGCGAAATGAGGCTGTCAGATCCCGCCTGATCCCATTAGGGAGGAGAATATCGTCAAAGCGGATTGCCAGCCGTCCTTTTCCCCTTATCCTTCCCGGCCGAACGACATCGGTCAAGGTTCCGCGTATTTCAGATCCTTTAGGTATTACAAGCCGCTGCTGGATCCAGATTGGATAGGTAGTGCTGGCATAGACGGTATCTCCGATTTGGCTGTTTCGTGTATTTAGATATGCTGTAAGAATAATCGGAAGGATGGTGCCCTCGGGCAGGGTGATGACATACTCTGTCTGCTGCTGTCTGTTTGCAGCATCCTGCGCATTGTAGGATGGTGCTGCCGTTATGGTGAGTGCAAATACAATGAATGCCATAGAAGACGTTTTCCTTTTAAGCATATGATCCTCCTTTACCCGACGCGCAGGTTTATATAAGGAATAGACGCCGTGTTGCTTAAGGGGTTTCATTTTTGTAATTATAGCATGTATTTTTTCTTGACCCACATTTCTCTCAGCCCTCATTATTCAACAAATTTCCCGGTGAAACGGAGAGAGGATTTCTGTTGCGGCGACGTGCCCTGAAGGATTTCCCCTTTTTTATGAGATTTAGACAGGTTAACCTATCAGTTGTTTGTATCTGATGCCGGTAAAAAGGCCCCGGAGTCAGGAGATTAGCGTTAGCAAAAGTATTCATAGGGAGAACGAATTATGGATCTGACTACAAGGTACTTGGGATTGAACCTTCGCACGCCGCTGGTTCCATCCGCTTCCCCACTTTCGAATGAGATAGAAGGTATAAAGCGCCTGGAAGATGCCGGGGCGTCGGCTGTCGTTCTACATTCGCTTTTTGAAGAACAGGTGAAGAGCGAACTGGATGAGGTACAGGCACACTTAATGTATGGTTCCGATAGTTTCCCCGAATCCCTGACTTTTTTCCCTCAACCGGCTGAATTTATAACAGGACCGGAGGAGTACCTGAACAAAATAAGGAAAGCGAAGGAGTCGGTTCAAATCCCGATTATTGCCAGTCTGAATTGCAGCGTAATCGGCGGCTGGGTGGATTACGCCAAGAAAATTCAGCAGGCTGGTGCAGATGCGTTGGAGCTTAATATCTACTTTATTCCAACACAAATGGATTGTACCTCCGTCGAGATCGAACAGACCTACCTCGATATTGTCCAAGCTGTCCAGGCTGTGGTGCAAATACCTGTAGCACTCAAGCTGAGCCCCTTTTTCAGCAATATGGCTAATATGGCCAGGAGATTGGACCAGTTGGGTGTCGGCGGACTGGTTCTGTTTAACCGTTTCTATCAGCCGGATATCAATCTTGATGCATTGGAGGTCCAAGCCGGAGTAAACCTGAGCACTGCCCAGGATATGCTCTTACCCATGCGCTGGATTGCTATTCTTTATGGGCGGATCAAAGCGGACCTGGCAGCAACAAGCGGTATCCATTCAGCCCAGGATGCAATAAAAATGCTGATGGCGGGTGCCGATATCGTAATGCTCTGCTCCGTCTTGCTTAAAAAGGGATTGGATTCAATTCGGGAAATCGAGACGGATATGAGCAACTGGCTTTCAGACCATGATTACGAATCTGTGCGCCAGCTTCAGGGGAGTATGAGCCAGAAAAACTGTTCCGATCCGTCCGCTTTTGAACGCGCACACTACATGAAAGCCATTATGGGCTCTAAATAAAACTTCGTTGAACGTTGCACGTTTTAACGTTTCACGTTAAAAGAAAAAACGTTGTTGGAACGTTAAAAGCAGTTGATTTCTCAAAACTAATCAATAAACAGATAACGAAACGTTCAACGATGCATTTGTATTTAACGTTGAACGTTCCAACGTGCAACATTCAACGGTATTTTTATTTGATTGCACCGCCTTCCAGGATGCCGTTGATGTGGCTCCGGATTTCATAGGAAACACCGTCGGTTGAAAATGTAAGGGCTCCTTCATGCTGGGTCTGATACGTGCGCGTCCCGTGCTGCGCGAGACGCAGCTCGACTTCAGGAGAAGGATGCCCGAACGGATTGTTCCGTCCAACGGATAGAACCGCCCAGCGGGGTTGAATCGCATCAAGCAATGCGGATGAAGTTCCCGTCCGGCTTCCGTGGTGAGCGACCTTCAGGAGAAGACTGTGCAGGTCGCCGGGGTGCGACAGCAATTCCGCCTCTCCACTTTTTTCAAGGTCTCCTGTTAGGAGCGCCGAGAAGCGCTTAAAGTATAGTGCCAGGACAGCAGAATTATCATTCATGGATGGTCTTATAGGCTGTGCCTGGGGATGAAGGATACGGACAGTTACATCCCCGATTTTTTCCTGCATTCCTGCGTGTACCGGACTGGCATGCGTTTCTCGTTGTCGAGCGGTTTGCAGTATGCCCGACAGCATCGGGTCCGGTAAACACCGGGCATAATCGAGCCTTCGAATTCTGAAATTTTTCAATAGGGCCCGAACCCCTCCTGCATGATCGATGTCGGTGTGTGAAAGGATGATACGATCCGGGTTTCCGGTCCATCCGTACCAGAGGTAACGGCTGACCACCGCTTCCCCTATGTCGAAGGAATCGATGGCATCTTCTCCTGAAGAGGTGCGGCGAAGTCCTCCGGCGTCGAGTATCCACAATCGCTTATCCGGAAAACGAATGACAATAGAATCACCTTCCCCGACATCCAGGAATGTCAGGGATAACAAGGGGACGTTTGGCGATCCTGGTCCGGCTTTGCCCGGCATGGACATTTTGGGGAATTTATGAAACGCTGTCGAGACAAGCGGAGTTGATCCGCATGATATTAAAACCAGAAGAATGCTCAGGCATCCGATCGGTATCCAGAGTCTTTTCCATTTGAAAAAGGTCCACAGGAAGAGGATCAGGACACCGCCAATGATCCACGTCATGGACGGAGTCGGACAACGTTGCCATGCACCCGGAATCCTGGTGATATGCTCCGTTACATTCAGTAGAAAGGAGGCTGTGGAGCCGGCCAATTGCATCAGCTCCGGTCCGAAAAAGGCTATATCAGCGGTGAAGTACGCCACAATGCCCGATGCCAGTGTGAGTGATGCGATAGGTACAACCACAGGATTCGACAACGGTGCAATCCAACTTATACGGTTGAAATAGTGTGCGAGCAGGGGCGCAATCCAAATCTGTACGGCAATGGACAGCAGAATCATACTACCGACAGCCATTCCGGTGGTGGCTCCGAATCGGCAGATCCTGTACAGCATCCAGGTGACGCCGCGGGGGTAGGTATCAGAAACATTCTCTATGAAAAGTTCACACCGGGTTTTCAGCCATCTTCCACATTGGTGTCGGATCCCCTTTTTAAGGAAAAGTCGATCCTTGCAGCCTGCATTTTTTAAGGGTTCCAAAACGGGTCTCACCCAGTTCTCAATCACAGGTACTGCGGTCAGAGCAATGGCCATAACGGAAAGAAAGGATAGTTGGTACCCTGCCTCGTACAACCGGTCCGGGTGTAGGGCCAACAGCAGTAGAGCGGCGCAAAATAGTACGTTCACAACATCGGTAGTGCGCTGGATCATTCGACCGGCCAGATACAAAAAAAACATCCAGAGGCAGCGGGTAACTCCAGCCTGAAATCCTACAATCCAAGCGTACAGTAGAATGACAACGGCTGCAGACAGATACCGAAGACGCTCCGGTATACGGACCAATTTCGTAAGTGTCAGAAGTACGCCCGTGATCCATGCGACATGAAGGCCTGAAACAACAAGGATATGGAAGGATCCTGCACTCTGAAAAGTTTCGCGTGTTTCATTATCCAGCGCAGAATGATCTCCAATCAGCAGGCTGGCAAGTATTGCCGCCGGCCGCCTCCCCCTGTCTTTCCAGATTGGCTCCAGATTATGGCGCAGCCTGCTTCGAACGGAATTTGTTATTAATGTCAGTGCGCGGGTGCGCTCCTTTGAGATAGATTCAATCAATCTGGGAGATTTGGTTCTGCCGATAAGAAAAATGCCGCGGCGGGCCAGGGAACCGACACGATCCGCCGATCCGGGATTTTCAAAATTCCGCGGGATTTTCCATACTGCCCACACTCTTAGCAGAACACCCGGCGTTAAAAATTCTCTCAGTTGCCTGAATTGTGTGGAATCCGGGGACGCGATTCTGAGAATGCCTTTCCCTTTGCAGGAAATCCATCCGTTATTTTGTCGGAAGCGATGGAACTTCACGACGATTACGATTTCCTCCTCATACATGGGGGTTCCCTCCGTGATGGTCCCTTCAAACAGAACCGGTTCCTGAAGGGGAAATATTTGCTTTGAAAGTAGGGAACGTAAATCCTGTCCGTCATATCCGTCGCGATGTGCAATTCCGGTGAGCATTCCGCCTATAATAAGTGCGGTTTGAGCGAGAATGAACGACAGTCCGATCCTGTGACTGAGGTATGCAAGAACCGATGTGCCAACCAGTATCATTCCTGCTGCGGCAAGTCCCCAGAAGGCATACTGCCGACAGGGCAAAGATAAGCTGATGCCGGATGCAAAAGAAATCGTTATCAGAACGGCCGGCCTGCCCGATTGAAGTTGAAGTATGGCTGCCGGGTTCCAGGCTCTCATAGTCGGTTTGTTTTACCGATATTGAGCTTATTTCATCTTTTTGTTGTGTGAAATGTCGCTAATGCCGTCTTCACCGGCAATCCCAATAACTCAGAACTCAGAACTTAGAACTCAGAACCTTAAATCCTGAACCTTTTGTGTGACATCAACGACGGGTTAACCGCACAACGGTCTCAAAATGGTATGTCTGGGGAAACATGTCCAAACCTTCGATACGGTCGATCCTATACTCTTCGAAGGGTATACAGTATAAGTCGCGACTGAGAGTTTGAGGGTCGCAAGACACGTAAAGGATTGTCTGTGGCGACAGTGTTCTGATCTTTTCCATTACCATTGTCCCTGCACCCGACCGAGGCGGGTCGAGAAGTATGAGATCGATTTTGCCTAGTTTTTCCGGTCCTATCGATCCCATCCATTGTGCCACCTCGGCACAGACAATTTGAATATTGTCGATCCCCGCATTCCATGCGTTATCGCGACAGAACTGGGATGCTAGTAGAGAACTTTCTATGGCAATGACCGATTTAAAATGACCGGACAAGGGTAGTGTAAAAAGACCAACTCCCGCAAAGAGGTCGAGAGCCACATCAGGCCGGATGCCTTCTGCCAGTTCACGAACGAGCCTGACGAGCTCGGAAATCAAAAAGTCGTTCGCCTGGAAAAACATCGAAGCTGCAGTCCTGTAGAGGAAACCGCCGACCTTTCTTTTCAGTACAACCTCTTTTTTTCGGGCTATATCCTTTGGCAGTTGCCGCGCGTTTTTCGCTTTACCTGCATCCCTGACAGGAGCCGCCGTCCATAAGCCCTCCTCATACGAACTCGCGATATCACACTCCAGGACATCCTCGATGATCTCGTCATCGGGTTGGGCTTGTCTCAGAAAATGCAAAGCCCGGTTGAGTGGGGCTCTTAAAAGAGGACAGAATTCTATTGCTTCTACAGTGTGAGAACCGGAACGAAAAAAACCTACGGATATTCCGGAGCTTGAATTTCTAATTTGTACACGGGCCCGGGACCTGTAGGCGTATGGAGTTGGGCATGCCGTCATTCTGATCGGTAGATTTCGGGTATAAGGGAAGCGATGATGGAATATTTCTCTCAGTATTTGCTCTTTTACCTGCAACTGTTGTGGATATTCGAGATGCTGCCATTGGCAACCGCCGCATTTTCCGAAATGCGGGCAGATTGGATGAGACCGGCCGGGGCCCTTAAGCAGGATCTTAACGATTTCTCCCCGGGTGTAGTTTTTCTTCTCCCGGACTGACCGGATCAGCAATCTATCCCCGGGGGCGGAATAAGGAACAAAAACCACCTTCCCCTGATGCCTGCTTAATCCATCCCCTCCATAGATGAGTTTCTCGATTTCAATTTCGAAGAATTGGCGGGATCGATTCGAGGTACTCATATTAAGAAAATTAAAGATTGAATATTATTGTCTGTGAGAAAGAGGATTAAAGGCGGAAAAGACTGAACTCGCGAATATTGAACTTTTGATGGACTTTGCCTCGCATGTAGTTTTTATAGATCTTCCGGTACATCTCTTTCGGCAGCTTCTTACGATAGACCTTGAGTTCTGTTTTGGCGTCATGCTCCCATTCGTCTATCTGTTCGGCCGAAACACCGTTCAGTAATGCATCAACCAGGATTGCATCTACAATTTCAAGATCTTTGTCAATGACTTCCAGGTCAATACGGTCGTTGGTCTGAAGTGGCTGTACAATTTCTTCCAGCCTTTCCAATACGCGATTCGCGCCCTCAATCGCGGATTCACATAATCGTTGTTCTACAGCCAGCGTTTTTATTTCTTGGATAATTGCGGTTAAGTATTTTAAAGCTTCCGAGACTTCGTTTTTGTTGGGTGCACCGGGAAAAGTTTCCTGCTCAGTTGAATCATTTTGTTTCTTAAGGCCTTCCCGGGGCTCTCCAACGCGGGAATCCTGGTACTCGGCATATTCGGCCATGACGGCATCGTGGCAATAGCAGAGGGAATTCAATTTCGTATTTCCACGCCTGTGCCTTGAGAAGAAGCTGTCCATTGCTGTGTCAATACCCCGAAGTGCTACCTGCAATGGCACTCCGGCATCCTTCCACTCGGCGATCAATCTCCAGTCCATCGGAGAAATGAGAAGATGCTTGCCGCGCCGCTTCACAAAATGCTCTTCAATCTCAGTGAAATAATTATAGTAATTCATAGTTCCACTGCCTACGGATTATCCGTCGGAGATTATTGATTATAAGATTCTTCATCGCAGATAAAGCAGTTGCTTTTTTCGTGGAGCATGAATTCCTGATAATCCAAACTGTTAACTGTTCACTATTAACTGTTAACTTAAAGCTACTATCTCAAACTCCCAGAACTCAAAACATAGAACTTAGAACTATTTTAATGTTTGAAATGCCGAATCCCGGTAAAAACCATCGCGATGTCTTTTTCATTGGCGGCATCGATAACTTCGGGATCCCGCATGGAACCTCCGGGCTGTATGACGGACCGGATCCCATAGTCGGCAGCAGCCAGTAAGCCGTCCGGGGATGGGAAAAAGGCATCCGAAGCCATAGCGGCACCTTCCAGCGGAAGGATTGCCTTCTGGGCGCCCAATTTGACCGAATCCACGCGACTTGTTTGCCCTGCGCCGATTCCCAACATACGGGAGGCGTTTGTGAAAACGATTGCGTTGGACTTTACATGCTTTACTACCCTCCATCCAAACAGGAGGGCTTGCAGTTCCTCCGGCGTCGGCGCGCGTTTTGTGACGGTTTTGAGATCATCGGGACGAACATAAAAAGTATCCTTGTCCTGGGCCAGATAACCCCCCCCTATCTGGCGGTGTTGTAATGAAATGGATGTATCGGATTGAATCTTCAGAAGGCGGATGTTTTTTTTCTGCTCCAGGATTTCAAGTGCGTCGGCCAGGAACTCAGGGGCAAGTACAACCTCCACGAATGTTTTATTGATTTCACCGGCCGTGTCGGAATCGACCGGCCTGTTGAGGGCAACCACGGAACCGAAGGCAGAGACCGGATCGCTGTCGCGCGCCAGCACGTAAGCGGAAACAAGGGTATCGGATTGGGCGACGCCGCAGGGATTTGTATGCTTAATAACTGCAGCGGCGGGTTTGTCGAATTCAAGAATGAGGTTCCAGGCGCTGTCTGAATCGAGCAGATTGTTATAGCTGAGTTCTTTGCCGTGCAGGACTTCCGCTCCTGCAATGCCCGCGACAGGTTCGTCAATTTTGCGGTACAGCGCACTGCGTTGATGTGGATTCTCGCCATAACGAAGGTCACGCACCTTTTTCAGAGTGAGGGCCTCGATCGCAGGTAATTGTTTCAATTCCTTCTGAACTCCCTCGGCGGACCACACCCGTTCTGCAAAATAGGAGGCGATTGCGCTGTCGTAGGAGGCCGTGGATAGAAAAGCTTTCTGAGCCAGGTGGAATCTGGTTGAATCGCTTAAGCTGCCGTTGTTGGCCTTCAATTCATCCTGAATCCACCCGTAATCCGAGGGATCGGTGACAACGGCAACACTCGAATGGTTTTTCGCCGCAGAGCGAATCATGCTTGGACCGCCAATGTCGATCTGCTCAATTACCTCCGGATAGGTTGCTCCTTGTCGTGCAGCAGTTTCCTGGAACGGATAGAGATTTACGACAACCATGTCGATCGGCCGGATATTCTGTTCCTCCATCTGGTTTTGATGGGAGGGTTTATCTCTCAGTGCCAACAGGCCGCCATGTATGGCCGGATGCAGAGTCTTCACCCTGCCGTCGAGTATTTCCGGGAATCCCGTGTATTCCGAGACATCGACTACGGGAATATTTTTTTCCCTCAGATAGCCTGCCGTGCCTCCGGTTGACAACAATTCTACGCCCAGTTCGTTAAGAAGAAGGGCGAATTCCGCCAATCCCGACTTGTTGGAGACGCTTACCAATGCTCGATGAATACGAACCATATACTCCTCCTGAATGATATGTTACGAACAACCTGAGGCCGGAAAACCCGGGGGGACTGAAAAACAGAATGAACCGCGTTCAGCTTCCGGAAGTGCGTTGTATACACATATCCCGATGTAGAGAATGTCGACCATGTGCCATCGCATCCGGTACTAGCTTACATGCGATGGGAGTCTGTTTTAATATAAAAATGCAATCCGTAGTAAAAATACCGAATAGTGGATATTTAAAATTGTGTAGCAAGGCATTTGCCCTTAGGACTATTTTATGAGAGTCGAAAACTCGTAAATAGAGTTATTTAATTTACGGGAAATGTCAAAATGCCCCAGGCCTATGGCCTGGGCCAACATATGGCCTGGGCCAACCTATGGCCTGGATGAATAGCACTCAGGGGTTTGGCCCCAAACCTTAACCGGGGGTGACAGAAGCCCACATCGCTTTTTCCTTGGGAAGAAGCTCCGAGCGCAGGTCGGAGCTCTTCATTTATTAGGTACGTATTTTATCCTTGACAAGCGCGAATCTACTCGTCTAGGCTCATAAAAAAAATCTCTGGTAATGGATTTAGAAATTTGTTTCGCGCGACTTCGTCCCGGCGATTTCGGTTTGGTTCAAGCGCACTAGGGATTATTCAGTTTTTTATAAGGATGTTCCATGAGTAGAATTACGGGTACAGTAAAGTGGTTTAACAACACAAAGGGATACGGATTCATTTCACAGCCAACAGGAGCAGACGTATTCGTACACTATAGCTCAATCCAGGAGAAAGGCTATAGAACACTCCGTGAAGGCGAGCAGGTTGAATTCGATGTTAAGTTGGGGCCCCGTGGTCCACAAGCTGAACATGTAGTAAGGCTCGAACCACAAGCTCAGGCCGAGAGTTAGAGATTCTCTACCGCAGCCGTGAAGCGGACTTTACCTCCCTCCAGCGCAATGATATAAGCGACACGGTCACAACCGTACTTGTTGCGGAAGTTGTGTGTTCGTGATTCTATATATTTTTCAAATTGCTGGTATGGGAGTGTAAGTTTATCTGAGCCTTCCTTTTTAATGAGACAAAGCGCGTTGTAAAGGTCTCGCACCTTATCCTGTTCGATTTTTGGATCCGACAGGCTTATTTTAAACTTTTCGCCAGAGGACGTTTCGTCTGAGGGTGCATCGGGTTGGGCCGGTGTTTCCTTCGATACCCCTACCCTTTCCATTTCCTGCAGGGACCGGCGCCAAAGGTTTCCATAGGTATAATAGTGTGTCAGCAGCGTATTGTATCGAAAGCGCTGTGCGTTTGTCATGTCGGAACGTTCCGAAAGCTGTTTTGCCAGTTTTTCCAGGCTTCGTTTCAAATCTTCCGGCGGTTTTTTCCGGTTTCCATTGAAAAAAACACGGTATTCGATTTTGAGGCGGTGAAGCTTCTCTTCCATTTTTCTTAGTTCTTCTTCCAGTGTGACCATACTTAAATCGCTGATTGACAGCCTTGCTTCTGCTGTGCTGAAATTAATTAATGAACGTTAACGATAAAAAGAACAGTTTCAGGCAAATCCCGGGTGTCGATCAATTATTGCTCCGAACGGCGATTGCAGACTGGGTGCGTCGTACAAGCCGTGAGTTCGTTGTTTCCGAGATCCAGGCAATGCTGGAAGATATTCGTAGCAGGATTCGGTCAGGGGACCAGAATCCTGACCAGAACCTTCGTCCAGAATACCTGGAATCCGTTCTTGTTGAAAACATCCGGCGCCACCTGCGCCCGAACCTGCGCGCAGTTGTCAATGCACCCGGGGTTATTCTTCACACCAACCTCGGGCGCGCTCCTCTCTCAAAAATGGCTCAAATAACCTTATCGGCACATTCTGCCCATTACACTAACTTGGAATATGATATTAATGCTGGCAAGAGGTCGCATCGGGATAAACTCCTCGAATCCACGCTGCAGGATATCCTGGGATGCGAGGCCGCCACGGTAGTGAACAACAATGCCGCTGCAGTTTTCATTATTTTGAATACACTGGCTGCAGGGAAGGAAGTGATCGTCTCTCGCGGGGAACTGGTGGAAATCGGCGGTTCTTTCAGGATCCCTGATATTCTCTCTCGTAGCGGAGCCAGGCTGCGCGAAGTGGGTACGACCAATAAAACCCGGATACAGGATTATGAAAATGCTATCGGGTCAGATACAGCAATGTTGTTGCGTGTTCATCCGAGCAATTTCAGGATACGCGGGTTTACAGAAAGGCCGGACCTTAGAGATATTGCGGCCTTTGCGCGCAGCGCCGGACTCACTCTTGTGGAGGATATCG
>WOR8_10004899_pt1 | contig 12939 bp, 10 predicted proteins | sample DeeMarSeWOR38_10_FD_19890 | JGI IMG/M metagenome (IMG submission 19890) | reverse complement strand
ACATAATTTCTTAATAAAAATTAGTTGTTATTAATAATTTTTTAAGTTTAAACTTCTTTTAGCCATAAATAAATCGATAAAGAACCAGATAGCATATCAAAATTGCTCAATAAATCTATTCTAATAATGTCATTTGATTTAATATTTATTTAAAAAACAAAGCATTATAATATTATCTAATAAGAAATAGATTAATTTCCGAATGTAAATTAGAAATCTGTAATGGCCAAAAACAACTCCAAAGAAAAAACCAGAGACCGCATAATAAATTCTGCCAAGAAACTGTTTGCCGAACAGGGATATCAGAAGACAACCATTGTTGATATATCGCGACAGGCGGGATTGTCTGAGGCGGCGCTGTATGAATATTTTCAGGGGAAAGAAGATTTATTGCTAACGATTCCAGATTTATGGGTTTCAGAATTGCTGCGGGATTTAGATGAGCAGTTATTTGGTATTAAGGGTGCAGTTAACAAACTCCGGAAATATCTCTGGTGGTATATGCGCCGCGTGGAACAGGCACCCCTGGACGCTAAGATTGTCTATCTCTTTCTGAAAACCAATGCCAATTTTTTAAACACTGAAGTTTATTCCAACGTTAAAAACCTTTATTCTTATCTGGTAGATATATTTGAAGAAGGACGTAAATCCGGTGATATGAAGCCGGAGTTGAACCCTCGCCTGGCCAGAGACGTATTCGTGGGAACCATGGACCATATTATTACTCGCTGGCTTCTGAAAGATATGTCCTATTCTCTGTTTGAAAATTTGGAAAATATCTTTGAGCTGATGGTGGATGCGTTTAAAGCCAATCACTCGGCACCTCCAGCTCAATCCGAGAAATAATCGTCTTGTATGTTTAGCGTATTAATAAATATGGATGTTTTGAATCCAATCTATGGGAGGAGGTTGTGAATATGGCTAAAACTATTTTTGATTGGGATTATTCCGATTATCCAGGAGCCAAGACCTACCCGCATCTGTTCAAGCCGATTCAAATCGGCAATCTCATCATACCGAACAGAATCAAGTATACGGCAACCGAGGAAAATTTGAATGGTCTCGATGGTTTTGTTACTGACTCGGGAGTTGCTTATTTGAGGGAGAGAGCCAAGGGAGTGATCGGCGGCCTGTGTTTTATGCAGGGCGTTTACATGGATGAAGCCCGTATGGGGCAGGGCTATGTCGGTCAGGCGGCGGCCTGGGATGATAAGTTTATTCCGGGATTAAAAAGGCTTGCAGATGCGATCCATGATGCCCGTGCGGTTGCCGGAATTCAATTGATGGATTGCGGGCGTGTTGGTGCGGTCGATGTGGAATACGGGCATGGGCCCTCAGCAGTACCCCAGAGGTTGCGGATCTTCAGGCCGATGAAAGAAATGACCAAAGATGAGATTAAAGAGATGATCCAGCAGCACATCGATGCGGCCAAACGCGGAGTGGAAGCCGGATTTGATGTGATGGAAATATCCGGTATCGTGGGGTATCTGGTCTCAAATTTTGTCTCCAGTTATACCAACCGGCGAACGGATGAGTACGGTGGTGACATTCGCGGAAGAATGCAGGCAATCGTTGAGCTTATACAGGGCGTCAGGGTAGTGATCCCGGAAGATATGCCTTTGGGAATCCGTCTGTGCTCCGAGGAGTTGCTGGATGACGTGCGCGGAAATACCCCCGAGGAATCCATGGAATCCTATAAAATTGCCGAGGAAGCCGGTGTGGACTACATCAGCTGCACTTTGGGTTGGCAGGAATCCATCTATCCGGTTATCAGTCGAGACATTCCCATGGGAAACTGGATCCATCTGGCCAAACGCGCCAAAGAGCATGTGAGCATTCCGATTTCCATGGCCTACAGGTTGTTTAGGCCCGGGTTGCCCAACGAGAAAATCGGTGCCGGGGAATTGGACATCTGGGAGATGTGCCGGCCGATGATTGCCGATCCGCTGATGCCCAAAAAGGTCCTGGAGGGTCGCGAAGAGGAAATTCGCCATTGTGTGGCATGCAATCTCTGTCTGGCCAGGCTTTTCCGCGATGCGCCCATGACCTGCTATATCAATCCGATCTGCGCTCACGAAGCCAACCCGGAGTTTGTTGATCCTCCTCCGGCGGAAGAAGAAAAAGAGATTATGATCGTAGGTGCCGGGCCTGCGGGCCTGGAATGCGCATACGTTGCCGCACAACGGGGTCATGAAGTACACGTATATGACAAGCGCGATGAGATCGGTGGCACCCTCAACGAAGCCCGCCATGCGCCTTATGGAGATGATGAGCTGTGGACCTGCGTGGAGTATCAGAAGGTGATGTGCGAGAAAGCCGGTGTAAACTTTCATTTAGGAACCGAGGTAACCGAGGAGGTGATTGAAGACGAAATGCCGGACAGCGTGGTATTGGCTACCGGGCCGGTATATTCGAAACTTGAGGTCCCCGGCGGTGATTCGGACAAGATCGTCTATCTCGCGGATGTGATGAGCGGAAAAGCTGATGTTGGTGAAAAGGTGGTTGTTTGGGGTAATCGTAAGCCGGGCATCGGATGTGCGCTTCATTTAGCCAAACAGGGTAAAAAAGTAACACTGACTGGAAAGGACAAAACCGCCGGTTTTGACGTCAATCCTTCTTTTAAATGGCGCTACATGATCTATATGCGTCAAAACGGCATTGTGGCTTACAATGACTGCGAAATAGACGAAGTCAATGATGAAGGCATTGTCGTAAAAACCTACGATGGGTATCGGTGGCCGATTCACTGTGACACGATCGTGCTGGCTCAGAGAGAACCCAATGAAAGTTTGAAAAAAGCGGTTCAATCCGAAGGAATCGAGCTTTTCGTTGTCGGTGACGCACTAATCCCTCGCAACCTATCCAGTGCAGTCCATGACGGATACCGAATCGGTATGCGCATATAATTAAGGAGGTAAACTATGCCAGTTGATGCCGAAAAAGAAATAACCAAATTATGGAAAGCGCTGCATAGCGCACAGGATGAAATTGGAAAGACATATTATCGCTGGCGCCAGGTCGCCGTTGAATTTGCAGGAGATGATGTCAACCCATTGGACGTCGGATTAAGGGCGGCCGAAGTGTTTGGTAAAGATATCGGCAAAAGTATTCTTCCCCGCATGAACTGGCTCAAGGGAGAAGAAGGCTTCATGATGATATTGGGCAAAACACTCGCCGGACTCTGGATCACCGACGGTGGTCTTGCAAGCGTAGAGAAAGGCGAAAATCCGGCTGAAATTTTCATCAAATGTACCCGCGATCCATGGCCGACCTGGGCCAAGGAATTCGGGGTGCCGATGGAGGAAGTTGCCATATGCCGTGAGCGGATGTATCAATCCATCCTTGAGGATGTCAGTGTTTTTATGAACATCCCCTTGAAGATCGAGTTGCAAAAAGCCATCCCCAGAGGGCAGGGTGAGACGGTGATGAGGTTGTGCAAAGCAGAATAGATATAGGACTCCGCCTCAATTGGAGTACGGTGATGTTGGGTTTTGAGGTTTGTTGCTTAAAATAACTGAAGAATTCAATCAAACTTTAATATTTTGGAGAAATATCATTAGGAGTTTTAATATGGCTGCTCAAATAGATTTAGATAAATGTACCATGTGTGGCGGCTTGACCGAGCCGCTATGTGTCGAAATTTGTCCGGATCAGGCGCTTAGAATACAGGATGGTAGGCCTGTGGTCACCGAGTTTCTGTGCGAGGACTGCAATGAGTGCGGGTGTGTGTGTCCGGATCATGCGATTGATGTGCCCTTGGAAAAGATAACATTCTAGATCTGGTTTCAAAATCCCATCTAAGATTTTCAAACAAGATCTACTAATATTAAAATATGCACTGATAAGGTATGCTGGCAAACCTTTAAATTGGGAGGATTGAATGAAAGTCAATAAAGTCGATCATATCTGTATTGCCGTAAAAAACCTGGAGGAGGCTCGCAAAATTTGGGAGCCGGTCTTGGGGAAATCCAAACCGGATGACGAATATATCGATGAGCCCGAAAAGATTAAGGTGGCCAGGTATTGGGTGGGTGAAGTCGGTTTTGAGTTGATGGAGTCAACGACACCGGATGGCGATGTGGCGAAGTTCATCGAAAACAGAGGCGAAGGTGTTATGCTCATCAGCTTTAATGTCGACAACACTCGGGAGGCAATGGAAGAATTAAAAGCAAAGGATTATCCGTTTATCGGGGGAGCACGGCCGTTTAGGGATTGCGAGTTTGCCTTTATTCATCCCAAAAAAATGAATGGCGTTCTTTTAGAGCTTATCGATTACAAATGGGAAGAGTTTAAAGACAGGTAAATCTTCTGGATGCTGAAACCTGAAACCTGAAATTCGCAACAAAGGACTAGAATATGACGATTTCTAAGAAAATATCAGACATTATTGCGGGGTCTTCCTTTATACGGAAGATGTTTGAAGAAGGGGCTGAGCTGAAAGCAAAATATGGTGCGGAAAATGTGTATGACTTCAGCCTTGGAAATCCGAATTTGCCCCCTCCGGAAAAGTTTAATGAGATTCTTCTGGATGCTGTGACCTCCTGCGGACTTGGGGATCATTGTTATATGCCGAATAAGGGTTACCCGATGGTCTGTGGGTCGGTGGCGGAATATCTGTCTCTAGAGCAGCAGGCCCCGGTGACGGATAAAGACATTCTTATGACCTGTGGGGCTTCGGGTGCGTTGAACGTCGCTTTAAAAGCCATTATCGATCCGGGAGATGAAGTTCTAACGCCGATTCCCTGCTTTGTGGAGTATAAATTTTATGCTGACAACCACGGCGGTGTGCTGAAAACGGTTCCGACGAAATCTGATTTTCATCTGGATATAAATGCGATTGAATCGGCCTTCACCGAAAAAACCAAGGCATTTCTGATTAATTCGCCCAACAATCCCACCGGCCAGGTATACCCGGAAGAAAGCTTGAAAGAACTCGGTGTGCTTTTGGAAAAAAAGGGCAAAGAATTCAATCGAACCATTTATTTGATATCGGATGAACCCTACCGCAAAATCGTATACGATGGTGTAAAGGTTCCGAGTATATTTGCCGCTTACAAAGAAAGCATTATCGGCACCTCGTACTCGAAAGACGTTTCCATCCCCGGCGAGCGCATCGGGTTTGTGGCGCTGAATCCGGCCGCAACCTATAGAAAAGAGCTTTTAGCTGCAATGACGGTGGCCAATCGAATTCTCGGATTCGTCAATGCGCCGGCTCTCATGCAGCGGGTGGTTGCCTGCATCCAGGGTATGAGCGTTGATGTTTCAGAATATAAACGTAAGCGTGACATACTTTGCGAGGGCCTTGGCGGCTTTGGTTATGAATTCATCAAACCGCCCGGAACGTTTTATTTGTTCCCGAGATCGCCTATTGCCGATGATATTGAGTTTGTGAACGCGCTTAAGGAAGAACGAATTCTGGTGGTGCCGGGAAGCGGTTTTGACGGTCCCGGACATTTCCGCATTGCATTTTGCGTGGATGATAACACCATCATAAATTCGATGGAGGGGTTTGGGCGAGCCATCGAAAGGTATCATTAAATTGAATTCGGTAAATAATAATGGGAAAAACTCTAAGAGATTACGAAGTATATCTGGTCTATGTTGATCCGGATAGATGCGATTCCTGTGAGGATTGTGTCAAATACTGCCCGGTAGATGTTTTTGAAATGCCCCATAAAGCAATCCCGGTGCGACCCAACCACTGTATGGGCTGTCTTACTTGCACGGCCGTATGTAAGTCAGGGGCGATTATTATAACCGAGATATAAAACCGCTTTCAAAACCCCATCTAATGTCCAATGGCCGCGTTGCGCACCGGTTCAAAATGCTCACATGCTACAATGTTTAGCCCGTTTGCCGGTTTGGCATTAACATTGGATAGCTGCCTTATTAAAGGGGCTCAATCCCGCCATGGCGGGAGAAAACCGGCAAACCTAAATTCGAGGTGAGAACATGAGGGACTCAATAATGGTCATCGGAGGCGGAATAGCCGGGATCAACTGTGCTATGAATGCCGCCAAATACGGCACAAAAGTCTATCTAGTAGATGATACCGCCAGTATCGGCGGTATGATGGCAAGGTTGGATAAGACCTTTCCCACCAATGATTGCTCCATATGCATCGAAGCCCCTCAAATGTATGAAGTGGACAATCACGAAAACATCGAAATTTTGACCAATACCGAAGTCAGAAAAGTTAAAAAAGCAAATGGCTCCTTTAAAGTCAAGCTGATGAAAAAGGCCAAATATGTGGACGAGGAAAAATGCACGGGATGCGGTGCATGTGTGGAGGCTTGTCCGGTCAGTATCCCCGATCCATTGGATGGAAAAGTAGGCGGTATGCGAAAGTTGGTGTCGATGGCATTTCCCCAGGCGGTTCCCAATATGGTCTCCGTGGATCCAAGTTGTCGCTTCGGTGAAATGCGCAAGGAAGGCGCCTGTATTGGTGAATGTGCGGTGGATTGCAGTCAGTGCCGCGAGTGTCCGATTGCTTTATGTGTGAAAGCCTGTGAAAAAGAAGGTAAAAAGGCCATCACACTTTGGCAGTCAAATAAGAACTTAAGTATCGATGTGAAAAGTATCGTTGTGGCCACCGGTATTAAAAATGCCCCACCGACCGGTGACCTGCTTGGCTATGATAAATATGAAAACGTGATAACCAATACCGAGTTTGAAAGACTGATGAATGCCGGCGGACCCACAGCCGGGGAAATCATTCGACCCTCGGATAAGAAGCACGCCAAGAAAATTGCCTGGATTCAATGCGCCGGCCGTGGCCTGGCAAAAGGTAAGGGAACACCATATTGCTCCAAGATTTGCTGTATGATTTCGACAAAGCAAACCATTATCACCAAAGAACATGATGCGGATGTCAAAACAACTGTATTTTACAATGATCTGAAAGCATACGGGAAAGGCTTCTGGGATTTTTTCCGCAAAGCCAATGAAAATGGCGTGCAATATGTAAGGGGCAGACCCTACGAAGTTGTTGAAGATCCCGAAACGAAGAATTTAACCATACGATACGAAAATCTGGACAGCGGAGAGTTAGAGAGAGAGGAAGTCGAACTTTTGGTACTTGCTACCGGAATTATTCCCAATGATCGCAACAAAAGACTCGCCAAAGTATTAAAGCTTAAGCTGGATGAGCTGGGATACTTTAAAGAAAAAAATCCACTGTTAGCCCCACTGGAGACGAATGTGGATGGTATCTATCTGTGTGGCGGGGCCACCGGGCCGATCGATATTGCGGAATCCGTTGCCCAAGCAACAGCCGCCGCTATGAAAGCCGTTTCCACATCCCGCATTTCCTATTCCGAATTCAAATAAGAGGAAACTCAATGACTAATGACGAAATACGAATCGGTGTATTTGTGTGTGATTGCGGAACCAACATCGCAGGTGTGGTCGATGTTCCGGCAGTGACTGAATATGCCGGGGGACTGGATAATGTAGTGATGGCCGATGAAGGCAAATGGTCCTGCTCTGTGGATTATCTGACAAAAATGAAAGATCTCATTCAGGAACACAAGATCAACCGGGTCGTCATTGCCTCATGCACACCCCGAACCCATGAACCCCTTTTTAAGAGAACCACCAAGGAAGCCGGTGTCAATCCCTATTTGTTGGAATTTGTGAGTATCCGTGAGCAGGTTTCATGGGTTCATATGAAGGAGCCTAAAATTGCGACCCAAAAGGCCAAAGATTTGATTAAAATGGGCGTAGCCAAGGCGGTGTTATTGGAAGAGGGGCAGGAAATAAGGCTTCCCGTAAAAACCGATTGTTTGATCATCGGTGGCGGGATGGCCGGCATGAATGCGGCGTTGAGCGTGGCCGACCAGGGATTCAATGCGTTCCTGGTGGAAAAAGAGCCTCAACTTGGCGGGATTTTAAAAAATGTTTGCTTTATTTCCCACGATAATCATAAAACCCCGGCTGCCCGAGTGGTTCAGGCCAAGGCCGATCAGGTTCACGCTCATCCAAACATCACCGTTTATACCGACACTGGGATTGAAGCTGTTGAGGGATACATTGGGAATTATAAGGTCAAATTAAAATCAAATGGAGATGGATCAACAAATGACCTCGACATTTCCACCATCATTGTTGCCACGGGAATGAAAGAGCTCGAGCCGGAAGGTCAGTTTGAATACGGCAACGATCCGCGTGTGATCACCCAGCTTCAACTGGATGACATGCTGAGAAAAAAGCAACTGGGAGATATAAAAAATGCTGTAATGATCAGCTGCGTCAATTCCAAAAACGAAACACGCGGTTGCTGCAACATCGGTTGCCATACTTCGGTTAAAAATGCGGTTGCGCTCAAACATCTTCGCAAAGATGCCAACATATATATTTTATATAGAGACATGAGCTTGATTAAAGAAGAGGGAGCTACTCAGCAGTCTGCCAAGCGACTGGGCGTCAAATTTTTAAGATTTCCGGATGATCGCTATCCCGAGGTTAGAAACGAAAACGGCAATCTTATGGTCAAAGTTTATGATTTGCTGGTAGGGAGAGAATTTGAGCTACCCTCTGATTTGTTGGTGTTAACTACGGCCTTTAAAGGTGATGATACGGTAGAACAGATAAGAGGGCATCTGAAAGTATCCGCGAATCCGGATGGTTTTTTTCAGGAATCCCATGTCAAGCTTGGGCCGCTCGAATTTGCTACCGACGGTATCTCCCTTGCCGGCTGCGCAAAGGCACCCATGACATTTAAAGAAAGCTGTGAAGAGGGAATAGGGGCGGCCATGAAGGCATCGATTCCGATGAATAAAGGGTACATCGAGACCGAGGGTATCGTAGCCGATATCAATCTGCCAGATTGCACCCAATGTGGTCTGTGTTCCAAGCGTTGCCCGTACAGTGCAATTAAGGTGGATGAAGGGGATAATCCGGAGGTCATCCAAGCGCTTTGCAAAGGCTGCGGGCTGTGTGCGGCGGATTGTCCCGCTGAATGCATCAGCATTGTGCATTACTCGGACGAACAGGTTTTTGCTCAGGTCGAAGCAGCTTTAGAGGAAGATCCGGCTAAAAAAATCGTTGCGTTTGTCTGTCACTGGTGCGCCTTAGGGGGCGTGGATATGGCCGGTGTCAGCCGGTTGCAATATCCATCCAATGCGCGGCTGATCCGGGTGATGTGTTCCGCCAGAGTTTCCCTAAAGATGATGCAGCGACCCTTCGAATTAGGTGCGGCGGGTGTGTTGGTGGTCGGATGCGAATTTCCGACCTGTCATTACATCGAAGGAAATTATGCGGCCGAAAAGCGCTTGAAACGGGCCAAGAGAAGACTGGCCAAAGCCGGATATGATCCCGAAAAACTATGGAATATATGGTGCTCGGCAGCAGATGGACCCAAATTCGCAACAACGATGCGCACGATGGTCAAAGAGCTTAAGCTTGATTAAAACCTTCAGCTATTAAAAATAGTTGTTGATCAGGAATGAGGGATAAAACTCAATAGTAAGTCTTATGGAAGAGGTTCTCAAACCATGAGCGACAACCTGAAATTCGCCGAACGTTTTAATGATATCGAAATGTTCCGGTACTGTGAACAGTGCGGTCGCTGCAGCTCTGCATGCCCGATTACCGGCATTAATGATTTCAATATCCGGCGTCTTGTTCGCCATGTGGAACTTGACTTGATTGATGAAATATCCGGTTCTTCCATGCCATGGCTTTGTGCGACTTGCGGAAGATGTGAGGATGCTTGTCCGAATGGCATAAAAATATTGGAAATTACGAGGACCCTGCGCGCCATCGGCCCCGAGAAGTTGATGCCTGAGCAGCCCCAATGTGTTCAAGCCTGTCCGGCCGGAATCGATGTCCCCGGGTATTTGAGATATATCGCCCAGGGCAAAATGGATGAAGCCTGTAAACTGATTATCGAAAAAGCGCCATTTCCCGGCATATTAGGCAGAGTGTGTACTCATCCCTGTGAAACCGCATGTAAAAGAGCAGAGATCAACGACCCCATCTCCATCTGTGCGGCAAAACGCTATGCAGCCGATAAGGCCGGAGATATTTCGGAATGGATGTCGAGTACGGCTCTGGATAACGGAAAAAAAGTTGCTGTAATTGGCGCCGGTCCGGCCGGCCTGAGTGCGGCTTTTTATCTCAGCAAGAAGGGTTACCGGGTCACTGTCTTTGAGGCCAGATCAAAACCCGGGGGAATGATGCGGTATGGGATTCCCTTTTACCGCTTGCCGGAGGATGTTTTAGATAAAGAGATCAATCAAGTATTAAGCACCGGAATTGAGCTGAAAGCAAACCATAAGCTGGGTGTTGATTTTGAAATTGACCAGCTAAAGAAAGACGGATTTGAGGCTGTTTTCGTTGCCGTTGGTGCCCAGTTGAGTAAAAAGATAGAGCTGGACGGCTCTGATCTGGATGATGTTTTCTGGGGCGTCGAATTTCTGGGTGAAGTTGCCCAAGGCGATAGTGTTTCTGTTAAGGACAGTGTAGCAATTATTGGTGGTGGAAACGTCGCCGTGGATGTGGCGTTAACGGCCTTTCGCCTCGGTGCTAAAGAAGTTAAGCTCGCCTGCCTGGAAAGCCGGGAAGAAATGCCGGCAAATCCATGGGAAATCGCACAGGCCCTGGCAGAGGGCGTTGAGATGCTTTACTCCTGGGGACCGAATAAGATATTGCATAACGATGGGAAAGTCTGCGGTCTTGAGCTTGTGCGGTGCACCTCTGTTTTTGATGACGAGGGCAATTTCTGTCCGTATTTTGATGATTCAAAGACGACTATCGAAGCCGAGCAGGTGGTTTTAGCCATCGGGCAGGCCAGTGAGACGGCATTTTGCAAGGACTTCTGTTTTCTGGATGATGAGGGTTCGTTGCCGGTTAAAAATGGGTTAATCGCCATCAATCAGGACAACCAGGAAACCGAAATGAAGGGTGTTTTTGCCGGCGGTGATGCCGCCAACGGACCAGCGACGGTGATTGAAGCTATTGCAGCCGGTCGCCGAGCTGCCATTTCCATTGATAAGTATTTAGGCGGAAACGGTGTATTGGAATTCGGAATTCGGAAGGCGGAAGGCGGAAAAACAGAAAGTGGAAATGGGCAACCTTATGATGGAAGAAGAGAACCTGGATTCGCGGAACTGACAAGAGTTGATGTGCCGAGCTTGCCCATTGAAGAAAGACATTCCGGTTTCACCGAAGTTGAACTTTGCTACAGTGATGAGCAGGCCAAAAAGGAAATTGACCGCTGCCTGCAATGTGATCTGGAGATTTGTCTGGCAAAAGAAAAGCGCAAGGTAGAATTAGAGTTACAGTAAATTAAGATCGTCGCAAAAAATATAAGGTTTTGAAAAGCCTCTACTTCATCACTGATCAGGCAAATATCTGCAATTTCCAAAAATTTCACATTTCATCTGGATATCCTAAATAAAAATAAACGCACCAAATGTTGCATGTAGGCTATACACACTTTTCCAGCAAGCTTTTATTATAGAATTAGCGATCGTAATCCACAGGAATTTAACATCGAGGAATAGGTATGCTCGTCGTGATTTGGAGCAAATGAGCAACGATAATTACCCGGAGGTTTTGAAATCATCAAGATAATTTTTCTAGCTCATCGACAAGGCTTGCCGTTTTACGAGTACTTGTTTTTAGTTCTTTAAGAATTTGACTCTTGGTTCGCGGTTGAGTTCTATGGACATCAGTAAGTTCCACAATATCAAAATCATCGCTTTTTTTGTTTTCTCGTAATAGCCCGTTTTCGAGCAAACTCGTGAATTGTTCTACGATCTCGTCCGGCGTCAATGAGCTCTTCACGGGCTTGTACCACCGGTAGAGCCAGTTGCACATCCCGATGATGGCATTGGCTTGCAATTTGGGATTTACCCGGCGAAAATAGCCTTGATCGATGCCTTCCAGGATAATATCTTCGACAACCTTGGTAAACTTGCGCTTTTCTGATCGAATTTTCTGATAGTCTTTTTCAGGCAACTGGTTCTCTTCACTGAAGAATACTGTAAACATGGCGATATTCTCGATCACCACCGTCTTGAGATGCCGGTAAACAAAGAGTTTCAATTTTTCAGGTGGGGTCAAATCCATTGCGGTGATTTCATAAATGGTTTCAAAAAAGCTCTCCAGGGCCTGGAGATAGATTAGCGAGAGGAGATTTTCCTTAGAAGATACATAGTGGTAAAGCGCGGGTCTGGTTAATCCAAGCTCATGGGCCACATCGTCCAGGGTGGCAGCTCGGTAACCTTTGCGGTGGAAGATCTTTACGGCGGTATCGATAACCATCTGTTTCCTGAGACTCTTATCCTGGCTTTTAAATTCATTATTCTGAATCATTTAATTCTAACCTCTTAGAAGAATGGTCTTTGATTGGGAGTTAATGCTTGACATTTGAAAACTCGCATAGTATTTTACTTACCAGCAAAAAAGTTTTACTTAACAGAAAGTAACATAATTTTTACTCGTGGTCAAGAACCAATCATAATTTAACGTGCAACCCAAGAAGCCAAGGCGAATGGAGGGTCACCATGAGTCAAAGCGCCTCACTGAAAAAAAAATCTGAGAGCATCGGGGTCGGGAATTGGGAAAATTACCTGAAAACCTATTACGATAAGCCGCAGAGCACGAGAACGTGGTCCGGCTATGATGTTAAAGAGATCTATACCCCAAAGGACAGAGAAAACGAAAGCTACGAAGAAAGCATCGCCGATGCCGGTGAATATCCTTACACCCGGGGCATACACCGCAATATGTTCAGAGGTCGTTATTGGACCCGGCGTGAAGTCGTCGGAATCGGATCTCCGGCGGACACCCACCAGCGAGCTTCCTATTGTTTCGAACAGGGCGGCTCGGGACTGAATACGATTGCCGATATAACCTATGAAATGGGTCTGGATCCTGATCATCCCTGGGCACAGAACGAAGTCGGTTTGACCGGTGTGAATATCTCCTCCA
>WOR8_10008145_pt1 | contig 12940 bp, 14 predicted proteins | sample DeeMarSeWOR38_10_FD_19890 | JGI IMG/M metagenome (IMG submission 19890) | reverse complement strand
GAAAATGTGAAGCGCAGTTTGAACGGCAAAAGAAAAGATCGACAAAAAAAATACGGCACTATTTAAAATTTCGCTATGATTCGGATACCCATCCCTTTTCATCCGAATTCAAATCTTTGATGTCCACCCCGCCGCAATCCGGGCAAAAAATTTGAGTCTGGCCGCTGGACGGATCATCGGTCTTATCCAGTTCTTCAGCCGCGCCACGCCAGCCGCAGTCCTGGCATTCTTTCCGTTGCTCACCCATAAACCGCACCTCGGTAATCCATAGTCACGGAATGGTGTTTTTAAAAACCCCTTTTTCATTCCCGATATGAAATTAACCTGCTTTTATTATAGCCAATATATGGTCCGAGGGCAACTTTAGAAGCCATCTCAAAAATGTCTTTTGGCCCCATATCTTTGTTGGGACCTCCTTTCAAATCCTCAACAACCCAAAGGTTGCCTGCGGTTTGAAACTCGGCCCCGCCGCGATCTTGTACCAAAATCCTATTTTTGAGATGGCTTCTTGCTTTCTCAAAAATGTCTTTTGGCCCCATATCTTTGTTGGGACCTCCTTTCAAATCCTCAACAACCTGCTCGCGGGAGGAAGTTTTTCTTGACATTATATACCACATTGTGGCAATTAAAAAGAGCCTTTGCACCCGAACTTTAGACCGAACCTTTCTTTCAGCAGCGGATCGCTTTCCTTTTTGGCGCAACGCCTCTTGTTGAACAGGTCCAGACGGAGATGGTCTGATGAACCCTGACAGCTGCACCCAGAAGTTTAACCCGCCCTGCAGCATCGGCCGCATGAGGTTTTATTTTCGCATGTTCATTATTGCGGCCTTTTTGCTTGTTCTGGCTGTTTGGCTGGATTACTGGCTGAGGGGGGAAGCGGGCATTGCGAAAAAATTTGCGGCATTTATAAACAGTCAATGGGGCACCGGCGCCCTGTTCGGCGGCGGAATTCTGTATGTCATCCTGTTGAGCCTGCCTTTCGTACCCGGGGTTGAGTTGGGTGTGTTGCTCATGTGTGTTTTTGGAAAAGAAGGAATTGTCTTTGTCTATTTTGCCACAATTGCCGGCTTGAGTCTGGCTTTCTTTATCGGTCGCCTGCTGCCAAAAGAATGGATTCAATCTCGCTTGCAAAAACATAAATTTTCGCAACCCTGCCAAGACCCAACCGATGAGATCGACGCAATGCTGGACCATCTTTCCCGCAACCGGAAACACAGCCAGAACCGCTTTGGGTCTTTTTTGTCGAAATATCGCTATCTGATGATCGGTATTATGTTGAATGTGCCTGGAAATTACCTCATTGGCGGCGGCGGCGGAATTTCTTTGGCCTGCGGGATCAGCCGCCGCATCTCATGGAAATGGTTTTTGCTGACCGTTGTTCTGGCGGTCTCACCGGTGCCGCTGCTGGCCTTCCTCGGCATCATTCAGCTGGAAACCTTTTTGAAAATTGCAAAATAAAGGAAAAGTGCCCCTCTAAAAATCGTGAATATAAGCCATTAAATTCTTTGGAAATGCGCTAGATAATTTACATGCGTGTTGCCGCCCAATGTGTATTTCCTTAAAATCGGGTTGTAGTGCAGCCCGGTTAAATCCTTAAATAACAGGCTGAAATCCGCGGCCCAGGTTTTGAGTTCGGCCGGTTTGATAAATTTGCGGTAGGTGTGGGTGCCCCTGCGCACCAGGCCGAGAATATACTCGGCACCGATAACCGCAAACAGAAAAGATTTCAGATTGCGGTTAAGGGTGGCAAAAAACACATCCCCACCGGGCCTGACCAGCGTCTTGCAGGCCGCCACCACCGAGGCCGGATCAGGGACGTGTTCCAGCAGTTCCAGGCAGGTGACCAGATCAAATCGATCCGACCGGGTTCGGGCAAACTGCTCAGCGCTCGCCTGAAAATATTCCACCTGGAGTCCGGATTCACTTAAATGCTGCCGGGCAACGCCCAGGGCGACATCGCTTATGTCAATGCCGGTAACCACGGCGCCCATTGATGCCATGGCCTCGGAAAGAATCCCCCCGCCGCAGCCGACATCCAGCACCGCTTTGCCGGTCAGCGGCGCCCGCTGGTTGATATAGTTAAGCCGCAGCCCATTGATGTCGTGCAGTGCTTTGAGGTCCCCCTGCCGGTCCCACCAGATCGAGGCCATGGCTTCAAATTTGGCAATTTCAGTCGCATCGATGTTCGGCGTGGGTTTATTCGTAATATTTTCGGTCATCTTAAACAGGGTAATCAAATCAAAAGATCGAACGGTTCGTTGTCCGTTGTCAGTCGTCCGTTGCAAAGCATGGGACCTGCAACTGACAACGGACTATGGACAACGAACAATATCTTTATGAACTTCTGCCGGCCAGATTCCACAATTGTGACAGGAGCATGCCCGCCAGCATCAAACCGCAGCCGACAAGGCCGCGGGCCGAAATGGTCTCTCCCAGTATCAGCCAGCCGCCGATGGCAGCGAAAACAGCCTCCAGGCTGAGCAGAATGGCGGCATGCGCCGGATGGGCGTCTCTCTGGGCAACCACCTGCAGCGTGTAAGCGATCCCGACGGAAAGCAAACCGCCATAGAGAATGGGAATTGCCGCCGCAATAATGGAGTTGAAAGTGATGACCTCGAGGTTTGAGGCTGCAATCAAACTTAAAATCGAACAGGCAACGTACTGCGAAAAGGCTAACTTAATGGGATTGATTCTGGGCGACAGCCAGCCGATGATCAGGACGTGAGCGGCCCAGAAAAAGGCACCGATCAAAACCAGCAAATCGCCCAATTCGATCGTAAATTCTTCGGTTATACTCAATAGATAAAGACCAATCGCCGCCAGGACTGCACCAATCCAGGTCCCGATCCTGGGCTGCTGCCGCCAGAAAAGACCCAGAATCGGTACGATAATCACATAGAGGCCGGTGATGAAGCCGGCCTTGCCGGCCGTGGTGTACACCAAGCCGATCTGCTGCAGCGAAGCCCCTGAAAAAAGCGCCAGCCCGAGTGCCCCGCCGCCCAGCAGGATCGTTTTCAGACCGGGGGGCGGCAGAATATTTTTGGTGGCGGCCGGATGCTCGCGGCTCAGCAGCACCAGCGGAAGCAGCGACAGGCTGCCGATGGCAAAACGAATTCCGTTGAAGGTAAACGGGCCTACATAGTCCATCCCGACCCGCTGGGCCACAAAAGCAAACCCCCAGATGACGGCTGTGGTCAGCAACAGCACGTCTGATTTTACGGTTAAACCTTTCATAAAACGGCACCATACCCGCCCCCCTATACCGAGTCAAGCCAAGAAAGGATTTACTCAGAAGAAATAAAAAGGTTGATAAATACAGGCTTGAAGAATAGGATTGAGTGCGGTTTGAAAACCACCTTTGAACACCAACCTAACCTTTCCGCCGCGGCGGATTGGGTTTGGCCATTCTCTTCTGGGGAATGGTCAAAATAAATAATCCTGCTAATCCTGCCAGCCTCGCCGAAGCCTTGGCGAAGGCGGGCAACTCCTGTCTAATAAAAAGAAGGATCCGACAATGAATCTGGCTAAATTTCCCCGTCGGCGCTATACGGAGGGAAGGACCCCGATCGAGAGGCTTTCTCGGCTTTCCGATGACCTCGCAGGACCGGCCATCTATATGAAAAGAGACGACCTGTTGGGACTTGCAGGCGGGGGCAATAAGACCCGCAAGCTGGAATTTCTGGTGGCCGAGGCACTCGATCAAGGCGCCGACACGCTGATTACCTGCGGTGCCGTGCAATCCAACCATTGCCGCCTGACGCTGGCAGCCGCCGTCAAAGAAGGGCTCAAATGCAGGCTGGTTCTGGAGGAGCGAGTCCCCGGCAGTTATAAACCGGAGGCTGCCGGAAATAACTTCTTGTTCCAGTTGATGGGTGTCGAAAAAATTACCGTCGCCCCCGGCAGTTCGGACATGACGGCAGCCATGCTGGCAGCGGCCGACGAAGTCACCGCCGAGGGTCGCAAAGCCTACATCATCCCCGGCGGTGGATCCAATCCGGTGGGTGCGACCGGATATGTGGCCTGCGCGGAAGAAATTCTGGCCCAGACATTTGAATTGGGAATCAACATCGATCGGATCATCTGCGCCAGCGGCAGTGCAGGGACTCATGCAGGCCTGGTCACCGGTTTTTACGGCAACAACAGCAACATTCCGGTGATCGGCATCAATGTCAGCCGGTCGAAAGGTGATCAGGAGGAGCTGGTGTACGATCTTGTGAAGAGAACCGCCAGACACGTCGGTGTAAATTCAGCAATTCCCAGAAATGCCGTTGTTTGCTTTGAGGAATATGTCGGACCCGGTTATTCCCTGCCGACACCCGAAATGGCCGAAGCCGTCCGAATGCTGGCCCGTCTGGAGGGCGTTTTGATCGATCCGGTATATACGGGCAAAGCCATGGCCGGACTCATCGACCTGGTGCGCAAAGGCGCCTTCAAAAAAGATAAAAACATTCTTTTTGTTCATACCGGCGGTTCGCCTGCGTTGTATGTGTATATGGATGAGATATTGGGTACAGGGTATAAGGTGTGAGGGATAAGGGGTTGAGTCGCTCAGTGCCCAGGTGTCAGCTGTCAGGTATAGGCGTAAGGCATAGGGTATAAGGTAAATGGACTGAGTGCCCCCTCCGCTAAAGCTACGGCTCAGCAAGCTGAGGTCCCGTCTTTGCTCTGTCGAGCTGCGCCGCGGTAAACCGAGATAAGGATTCACCAATTTTATTTTTCTTTGTGCACTTTGTGACCTTTGTGGTTAAGAAAATATGAAAGAGAAGACGATCGGCATATTGGGCGGCATGGGCCCCGAGGCCACCCTGGACTGTTTTGCCAAAATTATTAAAAACACGCCGGCAAAGAAGGATCAGGACCATCTGCGCGTGATCATCGACTCCAACCCCAAGGTTCCGGATCGCCCCGCAGCCATCAGCGGTGTGGGCGAATCACCGATACCCGCGATGGTTGATGGATGCCGTTGCCTGCAGCGTGCCGGTGCCGACTTCATCATTATCCCCTGTGTCGCCGCGCATTTTTTCCTTGAAGCGGTTCGCCGGCAGGTGGCGCTCCCCATTTTATCAATTTTCGATGCAGTGACCGAAACCATTGTGCGCGAGCACCCGCAGATCAGAACCATCGGGCTTTTGGCCATCACCGCAACCATCCGCAGCGACCTGTTTCAAAACCGCCTATCAGCCGGCAACATCGAAACCCTTGTGCCCGACGGGCGCAATCAGGCCAGGGTGATGGCCGCGGTCGCCGATTTAAAAAAAACCCAACCGGCCCGCTCCCGGTCGCAGATGACAGCGGATCTGGTTGCCGCCGCCGATCACCTGATCGCAAACGGCGCCCGGGGTATCATTGCCGGCTGCACTGAGATCCCGCTGGCCTTAGAGCAGGAAAACGTGCCTGTCCCCTATTTCGATGCGTTAACCATTCTGGCCCGTACCGCCATCCTTGAAACCGGCCTGACTCCGATTGTCTAATCCAATGTCTTGACTTGCAGCTCATTTCCGGATTATCCTTGCATTCCGTTCTATCTGCCCATTCGTATCGCAAATACAAAACTGTAAATCTCAAACCGCTGTTTTTAGGCAGGTGATGTAATGGTCAGTGCTATCTTGATGGCCGGCTATAAAAACAAAATGGAGGTAAGGCGCTACAGCAAGATCGTGGCCGAGCATTACGGTGAGAAATTTATTGAGACCGGATATCTGCCGCTGCGTGAATTTAAAACGGTTATCAACGGCAAGGAAGAAAAAAAGCCCGTTATTCAGTTTGCCCTGGAAAAACTGTTTGACAGCGATTTAATCGACGAGATCGTCGTCGTCGGCCATCAAATGCTGCTGGAGCGGCGTCTGGGAAAATTTATGAAGAAATTTACAAAACCCTGCCGCCTGGTTAATCAGAATTCACGAATTTCACCGGAGGTCATCCAGCGGTTCAACATCAGCCAGCGCAAAGTCAAATACAACAGCATTGCAGGCAATTTAATCAAAGGTTACACCGCCAGCAAGGCCTTTGAGGATAAAAAACACGCCCTGTTTCTTGCATCGGATTCTCCGCTGACCACCAGAGAATTCATCGAGCACTTTGTCATGACGGCTCAAAAATATCAGGACCAGGCAGCGATTATTTTACCGGCAATACATATCGATTCCCCCAAGGACAAACTGGAAAGGCTCCCGCTCAAGCTCTTGAACGACACGGAGTTCGATTTGTCCGGAAAAAAAGACAGCTACGGGCGGCAGGGATTCAGACTGTCTTCGGCCATGTTTGCCAATCCGCATTTATTCGACATCAACACGGCCAATACCGCATACAGCCTGCGCAAAGCACTCAATCCCAACAATCAGTTGAAGCTTTTCAAAATTACGCGCAACCTGGGCTATCCGAACGTCTATTCCAAATATTTCATCAGAAAAGATTTGAGTATTAAAGAAGTGGAAAACATCACATCCGCATTTTTTAACGGCAGGCTCAAATTAATTCCGATGGCCGGTGAAGAATCAACCTATGACTATGACGGCACTGATTTTGAATATCGCATGATCAATAAAATGCTTGAGGATGGATAAGCGAGCGCCGGCGTTTCGTATAAAAGGAATCTTGCCGATCATCGGAAACCGCCAATTGAATATTTCCGATACGTATCTCACCACGAAGAGCACGAATGAAAAACAAATCATTTTAACCTTGTCTCTTCGTGTCCTTCGTGCCCTTCGTGGTTATATATTTCACTCGGGCTTTATGCATAACGTAATTATTTATTGATGGATAAATGAGACCAAACCGCCATATTGCCGCATTTTTTGATTTCGATGAAACCTTGCTGGAAGTGGAAAGCGGCCGATTGGGCATTCAGTGGCTCTGGGATAGACGCCTGGTACCGATTGGCTACATCCTTAAAGTCCTTGTGGGCAATTTTTTCTATCAGCGGCGGCTGCTTTCAGAAGAGCGCATGGTTAGAATCATGCTAACCTTCTATCGCAATAAAAACCTGTCCGACTTTCAAAAAGGTGCCGAAAATTTTTACCGAACGTATTTAAAACCCCGCCTGGCGACCGGGGTACTGACGCGGGTTCATTTCCATAAAAAGGAAGGCCATCAGCTGGTATTGATCTCCGGCTCGGTCAGGTATATGCTTGAGCCCGTCGTTAAAGATCTTGAATTTGACCATCTGTTGTGCACCGATCTCGAAGTAGGCAAAAACGGGTTGATGACCGGTAAGCCGGGCGGTCCGGTGTGCGTGGATCAGAATAAAAAAAGATTTACCCTAAAGCTGGCTCAAAGACTCGGTCTGGATCTAGCAAAATCCTACGCATACGGCAATCATCATTCCGACCTTCCGCTGCTCGAGACTGTCGGCAACCCTCACGTGGTCGAACCCTCCGCCGAACTCGCAAAAGTGGCGGAGCGGAGGTCCTGGCCCGTACTGCGCTACCGCTAAAGTGGTTTCAAAATCTCATCTAATGTCCGATAGCTGCGTTGCAAGCCTCTTTAAAATGCTCACATACTCACATGTATGCTGCGCTTTTTCATCGGCCTGCGCTTGTTGAGCACATAAAATTCTTAAAATCAGAGGCGAAATCCCGCCTATAATGGCGGGGCTCTCGAACATGATCTGTGATTTTGAAACCGCTTCTAGTCAAAATCTGATTCCAAAGGTCGCAATTTTTTTTGCAGTGTAAACCTCCTGTCACAATTAACAATCCCCTGATTTCCTTTCCCTTTAACGCATTGCGCCGCAAATCCGTCAACTTTTGTTGCTCCGCATTTGTTCTTCCATTCGTCGATGCTTCAACCACCTTTCACCCGTGATTGTTTCTTTTAGATAAAATAAACAGCCCGGCGCTACGAAAAACAATTTACTGAAATCATAAGGCTAAATTCGCGCCGGTGAACCGGAATATCTTTGTCTTCGCCATTTATCGCGCTCTCATGGAAGGCTCCGCATAAGCTTTTGGCATGCCGCTTGCTCTATATCCCGGCTAAACAGGACAGGAGGGATTGGTGCATGAAGTACTACATGGCCGGTTACAGCGGGTCGGTTGGGGATGAAATGACCTACAAAGAACAGGGTGGCGGCAACGATTTATATCTGCATTTTCCGGAATTGAAATCAATCATCGATCGCTACCCCTTCAGGAGCATCGACTTCAGGCTCACAAACGGCGACCGGCTCAGAATTTACGATATCAACAAAGAATCAGTGAGTGGAAGATGAGTATAAATTGAGGCAATCCACCGGGTAGACGAAGTTTTTGTAAACACATAAAGACGACAAGATCTGGAGAAAAAATGGAACAGACAAATTTAAATAGAAGCCATCTCAACAATAGGATTTTGGTTCAAGATCACGGCAAGGCCGAATTTCAAACCGCAGGCAACCGGTTGGTTGTCGAGGATTTGAAACGAGGCACCAACAACGATATGGGGCCAAAAAACATTTTTGAGATGGCTGCTAAATACACCGTTGGCATAGATGTCGGTTCAGTCAGTTTGAATGGCATCGTTATCAACAGGAGCAAAGAAATCGTTTTTGAATTCCCCTACAAACGCCACTTTGGAAAAATCGACGAAGAGATTCGGGATCTGGTTGAGTGTTTGTTTGAGAAATTCGGGGAAGACCATATTCGATCGATTAACTTCACCGGAAACCACGGCAAAAAGCTGGCTGAAAAACTGGGGGTCTTTTATGAGTTTGAGACCATCAGTCAGGTGCTGGGTGTTCTGCACATCATCCCGGAGACCCGGAGTATCATCTGCATGGGCGGTCAGGATACGGCCCTGTTTCAAATCCATCACGATGACGGCGCCTGGGAACTCGAAAGTTTTAACGCCAACGGGCCCTGCGCTTCGGGCACCGGATCCTTTATCGATCAGCAGGCCGAACGCCTGGCCACCGCTCTATATGAAAAGAACAGGGCAACTTCTCAAAATCATATCGACCGGATTTTAAAAGACTTCATCCGTCAGGGCCTTAAAAGCGAAAGACCCGCCCATGTGGCCTGCCGCTGCACTGTTTTTACGAAATCCGATATGATTCATCTTCAGAACAAGGGCGAAAAACTGGAAGATATTATTTACGGTCTGCATGTCGGAAACACCCGAAACTACGTCAGTACGATTGTCTCAAACCAGAAGCTTGAAGACCCGATCGTATTTATCGGCGGCGTTTCCAAAAATGAGCTGCAGCTAAAAGCTTTTAAAGCCTATTACCCGGAGCTGATCGTTCCTCCGCATAGTACTTCTGCAGGGGCTCTCGGGGTGGCCTTAAAGGCAATCGAATTAGAAAAGACAGGCTCCTTTGGCCTGGATGATTTGAGGCAAGCCTATCAGCGCGACGATATTTCAGTGCCGCAGACCGACCCCCTGGTTTTGAAAAAAACCCAAATGCCTGATGCTGAAAAATCACCGCAAAAATTTTTGCCTCAAAAAATCAAGGCCTTTCTAGGCATCGATATCGGCTCGACAACCACCAAATATGCTTTGATCGATACCAATCATCAGTTAATCCACAAAAGCTATGTGCACACCCGGGGCAAACCGATCGAGGTGACCCAGAACCTTTTAAAACACATCCTGGATGAGCTGGGCGAAAAGGTCGAGATTGCGGGAGTAGCCACAACCGGTTCGGGGAGATATGTCGTCGGTGACTTTTTAAATGTTGATCTGGCCATCGATGAGATTACCGCCCATGCCCGCGGAGCGGTCGAAATTGACCCCACAGTGGACACGATTTTTGAAATCGGCGGCCAGGATTCAAAATACATCTCGCTGGTCAATACCAACCCGCTGGATTTCGACATGAACAAGGTTTGCGCCGCCGGCACCGGCAGCTTCTTACACGAGCTGGCAAACAATCGCGCTTTCCAGCAAGGCTCCGGTCAAACTCACCGATCGCTGCACCGTATTTATGGAGTCGGACCTGGTCTCCTATTACCAGAAAGGCGCTTCTCGACGGGATCTGATGGCCGGTCTTTGCTATGCCATTGTTCACAATTATTTGAACCGGGTTGTCGGCAAAAGAAAAATCGGAAACCGGATTATGTTCCTGGGGGGCCCTTCTTTAAATAAAGGTGTTGTGGCAGCCTTTGAAAATGTTCTGGGTCGCGGCCTGCTGGTTCCGCTTCACAGGGAGGTCCTCGGTGCCTTTGGTGCCGCCATCTGTGTGCAGCAAAAGATGCAATCAGAAGGCAAAGACCACAGCACCTACCGGGGAATGCAAAACGCAATTAATGATTGTATGGATTTCAGCGAAAAAGTGTGCCATGCCGATCCAAATTGTCACAATCAATGCAAGCTTAAAATCTATCAATTTGACAACCGGCGGAGCATCTGGGGCGGTGAATGCGGCCGTTACGAACGGGTTCGAAACCGCAGTCAGGGGAAAGACGATTATTTTAAACTCAGACGGATGCTGTGGGAGACCCACATGGCCGGTGTATACAAAGAACTTGAAGATCAACCGCTGCTGGAAATCGAGGGACGCCCGACCATCGGAATGCAACGGGCACTTTACGGCCAGCATTCAGCAATCCTGTGGGCCCATTTCTTCGACCGGCTCGGCTATCGCCTGGTACTCACACCGCCAACCAGCGCCCGCATTTCGACCAAAGGGGTGGAGAAAGCCGTCGACGGCATTTGTTACCCCGTCAAAGTCTCCTACGGCCACATCGAGCATCTGGCAGGTAAAACCAAATACCTTTTTATCCCGACGCTGGTCAAAATGGCTACACCGCAGCCGTCTGAGACCGGCTTTTACTGCCCCATGGTTCAGAGCAATTCGTATATGGTCCGCACAGCATTCGACCTGGATCCGTCGTCGATCCTGAATCCGGTCATTCACCTGAAGCACGACCCCAAGACCCTTGCCGTCGAAATATACCGGCAAATCGGCACCCGGCTGGGTTTATCCAAAGTTTCGATCAAGCTATCTTTGGATCATGCACTCGATAGGCAACGGCAATTTCTTGCAGACATGCATCGACAGGGAAGTAAATTTCTTCGAAAACTCAATTCAGATCAACCCATCATGGTGATTACCGGTCGTCCCTATAATCTATACGATGATCGATTGGAATTTCCCTCGATGTTCTGGGGTCTGGGTGCGCAGATTTTGAAAACAGCAAAGATCGTGGCTGAGAACTCAAATTATTTCGGCCTGCATCTGACCAACTTCGGCTGTGGCGCGGATTCATTTGTCGAGCATTTTTACAAATTCATCATGGGCGATAAGGCGCACCTGATCCTCGAATTAGATGAGCACAGTGCTGCTGCCGGCGTTATGACAAGGCTCGAAGCTTATATAAACGTAATTGAAAACTGCATGCTGAAGATGCAAGTCAAAACCCAATTCCATAAGATCCACGCAAACAAGAGGTAAAAAAATGAAATTCGGACAAGAAAATAATTTTGATTCGCTGGCCGAAGGTATCGGCAAATTTCATCTTCGCAATAAGACCGTCCTTATCCCCGAGATGAATCGCATCGCCGCTCATCTGATGGCGGCCACCTTCAGAAGTTTTGATATCCATGCCATGGTGCTACCAACTTACCGGGGTCTTGACCTGGGTAAAAAGTACACTTCCGGCAAAGAATGCTTTCCCTGCCAGATCACCCTGGGAGACATTCTGCTTTTTCTCAAGGGCGAGCAAAAACGGCTGGGGGCCGCCTTTGACCCGGCAAATTATCTGTATTTTCTTCCGGAATCCGACGGGCCCTGCCGGTTCGGCATGTACAATAAGTACCAGCGATTGGTACTGGATTCTTTTGCGGGATTCGACCGGGTTAAAATCGTTTCGATCACTGCCAAAGACGGCTATGCACTTGATGGCCTGATTGAACCCGGTCGCATGCTGAATTTCAGAAAGGCCAGTTATATCGCCGTGGTGGTGGCCGACATCCTGGAGCGACTGCTGTGGCGCATCAGACCCTATGAAAGAAAAGAAGGCATTACCGATGACTTTATTGAAAAATCCATGCACCCGATGGAATCATTTCTTGAAACCTACGGAGCCGATAACGCGTTTGGCAGGATCCTGGACAAACTCGAAGAGATTACCCGGCACGCCAAAACCCTGGGGAGATCTTTTTAAGAATGCATGTCAATTCCAACCAGGATTTGATCCGGGTTCTTGAACGGCACGGTGCCGAAGTGGTGAATTCCTCGCTGGCCGAATGGGTGAACTATGTCACCTACGGACAATTAAGGGAGAATAGGATCAACTTCAGATTAAACCTCCAGCAGTTGAATTTCGGCGCTTTGAAAAACTATTTTCATAAAATCCTCAACTCCGGTGCAGATCTTTTCTATCAGGAAATGAAACAAAGACAGTTCTACAAACGCACCACCCGGCTGATCGATATTAAGCACGATCACAAGGTGAGTGACCTGGAAAAACTGCTCAAGCGAGAAGATATCTTTACCTTTGATGTGACCACGGAAACCTGTGTCAGCATTGCGGCCATTCTGCAATTTGTTAAAGAAGGCTACGCATGAGAATCCCCTATCTGGATACACCTTACGACGCAAGCATTCAGCCGGGCAGAGAAACAGCGATTCGGACCTTCATGCATCAGGCAACCCAGCATTTCCAGCGTCATGGAAGAAAAGACCGCACACAGCAGCACGCAGCCTAAACCCATTATACCGGTTATCGATATGCTTTTAAGTCAAATAGAAAACAAAGAGAATAAGAGCTCTCGCTCCTTTATGGCGTCAACTCCAAGCCAGACCGGACCGCAGGTCTTATCAGGGGGCGGTCTTAAAAATTTCGGAATCAACAGGCTGGTCTGCGGGGGAGTGCTTTTCATCGGATTGACAATTGCCATCTTCTGGTATCAGTTTGCCGGGGCACCCGACGGCCAGCGGGCCGGGATATGGAACCGGCTGCAATGGGATTATCTTTTCTGGTTGTTGCTCTTTCTGCCAGTCGATACATTTGCTGCC
>WOR8_10006679_pt1 | contig 12949 bp, 10 predicted proteins | sample DeeMarSeWOR38_10_FD_19890 | JGI IMG/M metagenome (IMG submission 19890) | reverse complement strand
TTATGCAGGTTATTCAGAAAAAGGAATATACCATCAAGGAAAAGAGACGATTCAAGCCCACAGAGCTAGGGATGCTGGTGAATGACCTGCTGGTTGCCAACTTTCCAGAGGTTCTGAATGTGGCTTTTACAGCCCAGATGGAGGCAAAGCTGGATCAGGTGGAGACCGGCAATCGGGGCTGGCTCCAGGTGATTGAAGATTTCTACCAGCAGTTTCACCAGGCGGTGGAACGGGCCCAAACAGAAATGATTGATGTCAAGAGGGAGGGGCTACCAACAGAGCTCGAATGTGAAAAGTGTGGCAAAAAGATGCACATTCGTTGGGGCAAAAACGGATTGTTTCTTTCCTGCTCCGGATATCCAACGTGCAAGAACAGCAAGAACTTCGCCCGAGACAGCAAGGGCAACATTCAGGCAACGGCGGAGGGAGAGGCTCAGGGCACATGTGAATTGTGCGGTCGGGACATGGTCGTCAAGAATGGACGGTTTGGGCCTTTCTTGGCCTGCACAGGTTACCCCGAGTGCAAAACTACACGCTCGCTGCAAAACGAAAAGGGAGAGGAGAAAGAAAAAACTGTCCAATACACGGACCAAGTATGCGATAAGTGCGACGGGCGGTTCGTGATCCGTAAAAGTCGCCAGGGTATTTCTTTCCTAGCTTGCGAAAACTATCCACGTTGCCGCAATACTCGACCCATCGGTACTGGGGTTTCCTGTCCGCAAACGGAGTGCGACGGGGAATTGGTGGAACGAGCGTCCAAACGTGGGAAAAGATTTTACGGCTGCACTCGTTATCCCAAGTGCCGATTTGTCTCCTGGTCACAACCGGTTGACAAAGGCTGTCCCACCTGCGGCAATGCTTACTTGGTGATCCGGAGAAGCAAAGGGGAAGAATACCTTGCTTGTCCGGAGAAAACGTGTGGATATAAAGAAAACCCCTCTACAAATGCTTAACCGGGATATTTTATGAATCACTTGCTGCGCTCCGCTCAGTCCCGCAAGTGGGTTCCCAGTATCGTGGTCTCGCGACAGCAATTCATGAAATATTCTGGCTAGATGGAGTAGATGAAGGTATGAATGTGGCGAGTACGATTCTCGCATTTTGGGTCTTTGCTGTTGGTGCGGCGGTGGGTAGTTTCCTCAATGTGTGCATCGTGAGACTGCCCAAAGGAGCCTCACTCATCAAGCCCGGTTCTCACTGTCCCCATTGCCAAAGCGCTATTCGGTTCTATGACAATATACCCCTGCTCAGCTACTTGATTCTGCGAGGTAAGTGTCGCCGCTGTAAGACGCGCATTTCACCACGTTACTTTCTGGTTGAAGGACTAAGTGGCCTTATGGCCCTTGCCCTTTTTCGGACTTTTGGACTGAGTCCGGAACTGGGGATTTACTTCATTTTCTTTTCAGCGCTGCTAGCCGTGATCTTCATAGATCTTGATACTTGGACGATTCCCGATGTAATTACCCTGCCCGGAATTGTTGCAGGGGTGGCAGCCTCTTTCTTGCTGCCTGGCTTTAATGTGTGGCAATCGCTACTCGGCCTGCTGGTGGGAGGCGGAGTGCTTTTCTTGGTGGCTGTAGGCTATCGAATCTTTAGAAAGCGTGAGGGCATGGGCGGCGGAGATATCAAGCTGCTGGCCATGATCGGTGCCTTCCTAGGGTTGCCGGGCGTACTCTATACCCTGTTTGCTAGTTCTTTGGCAGGTTCGTTAGCGGGGCTTCTGCTTATGGTCAAAGACAAGAGCGGGGGAGGTACCAGGATTCCCTTTGGACCTTTTTTGGCCCTGGGTGCCATGAGTTACGTTTTTTGGGGCCCGTCACTAATTCAATGGTATTTTTATAGCCTCGGGGGTAAAACCTGAGCTGAGCTAGCTGAAATAGAGGTGGCTCAGGTGCTCATTGTTTCGCAGTCTCCCACGTGGCCTTAGGTGTTTGTGGATTTTGGCTCAAAAAAATCGGATAACTCCTGGAGCACAACTTTTGCCACGGCATTGCCTTTCGCATAACTTTAACCATTTTAGTTCGCTTTTGGCCAATTTAGGCACCTATCTTGCTTGCTACTGTTCCTCACTGATTGCTGAATGGCGGTTACCACAACCATTGGTGCTCTCAGTTGAATGGACGTGTTTCCATGAAACCACGCCGTTTCTTCGTTGAGGGTGAGTCCCTTGGCCCGGGAGAACGTCTGGTCACGGGTAAACGGGCTCGTCATCTAACTCGGGTTTTGCGCTTGGGAGTCGGCGAAGCTGTTGTGCTTTTCGACGGAAGCGGCATCGAATATCCAGCAGAGATCTTGGAGGTAGGGCGACAGCTCGTTCGGTTCAAGGTGGCGGCTGGCATAAGGATAGACCGGGAGTCGTCCCTTGACCTGATGCTGGCACTGGGACTGTCCAGACCGAGCATCATGGACCTTATTATTCAGAAAGTCACTGAGCTCGGAGTGAACGCGATAGTTCCGGTAAAGACCGAAAGAGCGCAGAGATGGTCCGCTGGTGAGAGAGGGGCTTCCCGGCTCAAGAGGTGGGAACGCATAGCTCAGGAAGCGGCGAGACAGAGCGGCCGCAACCTGGTTCCCCACATATCGCCACCAGCTGATTTTTCCCTGCTCCTTGCGCACCAGAAAGTAACAGGGCTTAAGCTCATGTGCTGGGAAGAGGAGGAGGGTGGCAGCCTGAGGACGGCCCTTGTAGAGCAAGCAGGAAGCCGTCAGGCTTGTGTACTTATAGGTCCAGAAGGAGGATTTTCAGCAAACGAGGTTGAGCGGGCTACTGCTGCTGGTTTCCAGTGTGTTTCCTTGGGCCAGCGCGTACTGAGGACGGAAACTGCTGCCATTACAGTGATTAGCCTGCTACAATACGAGCTGGGTGACTTGGGTCTATTACCTTGATCTGTGGTCCGCTTCGGCTATACTGCCTCACAAAGGTTGAGACAAAACATACTCCCGCTCCACCTAGCCGTTGCTATTTGGCAGGCGGGGGGGGGATGTATAAGGAGGGTACCATGAAATGCCCTAAGTGCGGCAATGTCAGTTTTGATTACCTGGATAACTGTATGAAATGCAGCAGAGACCTTTCGGCGGATCGAAATGAACTCAATCTGCTGGATTTTAGGCCAGAAGTGCCTTTTCTCCTCGGCAGTTTGGTAGGGGAGATGCAAGGCGGTGTCCAACAAGATCTCAGCTTTACTCAGCAGACTGAGGTGGAGTTGAGCGGATTGGATATGGGTGAGCCCCTTGCCACAGAGGGATCTATCGATATGCAAGAGGCGGCGGGAGCAACCGGCGCAGGCTCCACTGAGGAGCTAAGTCTGAGTGAGATTGCCTTGGACGACCTGGAGACCATTGAGGAGGCGGCCTTGGGAGATGCGGCAGCCGACGAGTTGCAACTGGATGATCTCGCGGAGTTGAGCGGTGAGGATGCGGGCCCGGCTGAAGAAGATGATGGATTTTTGGGGCTGGAATTTGAGGAGGATGAGTCTTCTGCCGACGATTTTGCCGATCTCGAAGAGGCTTTGACTTCCGAGCTTGCGGCGGAACCAGAAGCTGAATCGGCTGATCAAGGAGATGCTCTTGAACTGGACCTCAACGAAGATGACCTCTCCGCACTTGCCAAGGAACTCGAAGATCACCTGGATTCTGAGGAGAGTGGCAAGAAAAAAGGAGCCGTCGATGATCTAGAATTTGAGTTGGAGGACGTTTAGCCCGGATCATTCATGAATCGGCTGCTCCGACCATGGATATGGCCGTCCTTCCGGGCGTCCTCGGGTTTTGAACCCTGCGACGTACTGTTCAAGTACGCCTCGGATTCAAGCCCCTGCGGTTGCCAGGTGGAACGGCCATCTTCACGGTCTCACGACACAGATTCATGAATGATCCAGCCTAGACAGGAAAGAAAGTGAGAGAATAGCTGCCAGGGAAGAACAAACCGCGGCATGAATGTACCTGAATTCAGAGAGTTTTTTCCTCTCGTAGCCCACCTTTGACACTAGCCCGGATATTTCATGAATGGCCTGCTGCGACCGCGGATATGACAGTCCCTCCGGGCGTCCTCGCGTGTCGGACCCTGCGACGTACTGTTCAAGTACGCCTCGGATTCAAGTCCCTGCGGTTGCCCGGTGGCACACTCTTCTTCACAGTCTCGCGACGACAATTCATGAAATAACCGGGCTAGAGAAAACCGCCAGATTCTAGAAAAATAGCATACCTGCTCTGCGCTCCGCGATACCTCTTTTTTTCTTGACAAAATCACGACTGGGGCGTATAAGACTGGCGGTGGAAAGTGCTAAGGTCAGATATAGTAATATCAAGTACTTACAAAGTACCAACCGAGTACCATAGCCGCTGCACAATCCTCTACCCCCATATACAAATAACCCGGATAATTCATGAATTGGTGTTGCGAGACTGTGAAGAAGAGCGTGCCACCGGGCAACCGCAGGGACTTGAATCCGAGGCGTACTTGAACAGTACGTCGCAGGATTCGAGGCTCGAGGACCCACGGAAGGGCGTTCATATCCACAGTCGGAGTAGCCGATTCATGAATTATCTGGGTTAGGATTGTATAGTATAATGCCGAGGTAGCTCAGTCGGTAGAGCAGTGGACTGAAAATCCTCGTGTCCCCAGTTCGATTCTGGGCCTCGGCACCACAATTTTTCATTAATTGCGGGGACTTAGTTGTTTTCACTGAGTCCCTTTTTCTTTGGTGTGAAGTTCGGTGTCAGTTCTAGTGTCACGGATAAGGGGACGTTCATGCGATTATGCGTTTCTTGCCACCAAAAACGCATAATCGCATGAACGTCCCCACATTTCTTTAGGTAATTTCGCTGCCAGATTGTTGCAAGGTCAAAGAACTTCCATAGGTACGGTGCTCTTCGCTGGTCTGCGCTAAGCCGAGCGAACCATAGCTATTGATCAGCCTTTCGCCAAGAGCCCGTGCCAGTCGTCTAAAGAAAGAAAGACCATTGATTGGATCTTTTTCTAAGATCTCCTGGAAATCCTTTCTATCTATTTTGAGCAGCGTTGTGGGTTGTAGACACTCTGCGGAGGCGGAGTACATATCACGACCGACAAGGCTTGACCAGCCGAAAGCTTCGCCGGGGCGACTGACTGTGTGAACCACCTGTCCGGTATCTCGAGTGCCCAGCCTAATGCGTCCTTTGAGTAAGATATAGAAATGGCTGGCCTGATCACCTTCACCAAAAAGAACTTCTCCTTCTTCAAAAGATTGCTTTACTGTGAGTCCATATGTTTTTTTGACGAAATCCTTATCCATTCCTCGAAATAGATCTGTCTGCTGGATAAACATGGTCCCCCCTCTCTGTCCTCAAGTCAAAGCAGGACATTCCCCAAGAACAAAATTTTCCGAGTCAATTGTTACGTCTTAAAAAACTTTCCCACCTCAACAGACCGGGCTAGAAAAATTGTAACCTCCTTGGTAGCCTCTTTCTAGGCCAGATGCATTTCACGCTGCGCAAGTTTGGCCGTACGGTGCTGGTGGCTCAACCAGTGCCAGAAACGAAAGAGAGAAAGCAGTGAAGGAAGATGTATTTCTCAGAATTTCGAGGTGACCAGGGGCGGCATGAAGCACGGGGAGTAGAGGGTGGTGGTGCGGCTACGTTACCTGAGGCTTAGGCAAACATTCCAGCTCCAAGTGTCTGATAACTTGAGCTTCCAACAGATCAGATGGTGCTCTGTTGGAAGCGCTATGGGCCCATTTTGCATAACATTTGCGAATCTCCAACAAGCTCTGGCGGTGGTCCAAAAATACAGTCTAATGCTAGCTTAAAACCGATCCAGTGACAGTGTCAATACAAAACTACTCTTGTGATAGCAATACTTTTCACTGTGATCAGCAACGGGGTATGGTCACTCAATCCGAACAGCCAACGTTAGTCCGTCTTTTTCTGGTGAATGGTTGGGCAGAAAAGAGTACAAATGTACGCAGCGCCAGTGATTGTCGGTGAAAATTGTTCGGTTGAACTCACTAGCTCCCAAGAAGGCAACGTTGTCTACGACCAGAAGACCGCCCAGTCTGAGCAGTGAATGGCACCCCGATAAGGCTTTCTGGTAATCTTCCTTTTCAATATCCATGAAGATAAGATCATAGGGACCCTCTAGTGTCTCTAAAACTTCCGAGACCTCCCCCACCCTGACCTCAACCTGATCCGCAAACCCAGCCTTGGAAATGTTTTCTCTTGCTCTGGCTGCCATGGCCTCGTCACGTTCAATGGTAGTCAGTATTCCCCCTCTATTACTGATTCCTCGAGCCAGGTAGATGGCCGAATATCCTGTGGCCGTTCCCAGCTCCAGGATAGCCATGCAATTCATGGCTTTCGCAAGGATGTATAGGAACTCACCCACTACAGGACCAACTATGGGAATGTGCTTCTGTTGCGCTTCCTGTTCGAGTTCCATGAGCAACTCGTCTCTGGGTGGAATGAAGCCTCGAAAGTATGTTTCTGCATCCGGTATCATGTCGGCCATTACCGTTCACCTCGTTGTTTTGGATTTCGATATTCGGATCGCGGATTTCTGGTGGTTGTTAATTTTACGAATGGATAGACAGGAGAATGGCTATAAATCGAATGGCGTCAAGCTTTCGTAACCATTGTTGGTAACAAGTACAGTTTGCTCAAACTGAGCAGAAAGCGAACCGTCTTTCGTTACCGCCGTCCAGTTGTCAGCCAAAATACGGAGCTCCTTCCTTCCCAGATTAACCATGGGCTCAACAGTGAAGACCATCCCAGGAACCAAGCGAATACCCTCCCCCTTTCTGCCGAAATGCGGCACCTGCGGGGGTTCATGAAAAGCAAAACCTATTCCATGACCCGTAAATTCCTCCACCACCGAACAACCTTCCCCTTCCGCATATTTTTGAATGGCCCAGCCAATATCCCCTACAGTATTTCCAGGCCTCACCATGGCCAAAGCCACTTTGAGACTCTCACGGGCCACCTTGACTATTTTCTGGGCCTCTGGACTGGGGCTGCCTACAAAAAAGGTCTTGTTGACATCGGCATAATATCCGTTCAAGATGGAAGTCACATCCACATTTGCGATGTCTCCGTCCTGTAAAATTCTTTCTCCCGGGATCCCATGACAGATTTCTTCATTTACGGAAACACAAACAGATTTGGGAAAGCCCCTATAGTTCAGAGGTGCGGGGGTAGCACCATTTTTCATGGTAAATTCATGTACAAGGGTGTTGATCTCATCAGTTGTGATGCCTGGTTTCATCTGTGTTTCCACCAAGTCAAGTGTCTTAAGCACTAATCGACCAGCCCGTTTTATCTTTTGAATATCTCCTTTTTCTTTGAGCCTAATACTGTATTTCTGGGCGTACATTTTTTTGACGCTTTGATGCTGGATTTTACTTTTCTCCAAGCAACATTTCTTGTATTTCAGACCACTTCCACAAGGGCAAGGGTCGTTTCTTCCCATTTTCTTCGCCATAGATTCCTCTGTGGAGCTCCAGCTGCCGATTCTACAGGTCCCAAAAGAGCTCTGAACTCGTTCTTCAAGGGAGTTTAAATTGGCTGCACACTTCAAGGGATGGTGGCTACCGTCTCATAACCCAATTCGCCATATCAGTCCAAAGGCCGTGCCAAATATAGCATGAATTATTCTCATTCTACAAAGAAAACGCTTCAAATGGGAGACAACTTTGTGGTCTTTGGGGCGCGAACTATTGCCTGCAGCAGGCTGCCAGTCGACAATCACCACTCAATCTAGTCGTCACACTCATTGGCTTCCGAAAAATTTGGCAAGAAATGTGCATAAGTTCTTCAAACCTGAAAGAAAACAGAAGCCTGGCATTCGGTACAGAGTGGATAGCCGCCTGCAGCAGGCAAGAGCCATATCTTTGCAGCAGCCGTGTAGGACCGTTTCCATGAAACAGTGTTACCTGGCCTTTGAAATAGGATCCATGCAGAAGACCATCTATCCGTTGCTGGGACCAACCACCATTGGCCGGGCTGTGGACAATACTATCACCCTGCCAGATCCCATGACTTCGCGCAATCATGCCAGATTAGTAAGCGCCGATGGGAAATGGGTGGTGGAGGATTTGGGAAGCGCCAATGGTATCATTGTCGGCGGACAACGTGTAGAAAGAGTGGTTCTCAGCTCTGGAGATGTCTTCGAAATCGGGGGAGTCAGTTTTCGCTACATAGAGAAGGAAATCTCGGGAAAAAGCAGGCAACTGTTTGAGACCCTACAAATCCTGGCAACCGCAGGCGAAGACTTGAATTTCCGGGTTGCTGAAGACAAAAAGGAAGAAGCAGCAGCGCAGAGCATACCCTGGTCTCAACGACTTCAGGAAGCAGTTGCTGCAATCCCTTTTTTCTCACCTTTGGATGGCGATGGAAGGAAAAAACTCGCCGATAATGCGGCCCTCCACGTATTCAATGCTGGGGAGATGATCATTCGTGAAGAAGATCCGGGACGCTCCATCTACGTTATATTGGACGGTAAGATTCGGGTGTTCACGAGAGATCATCACGGTGAAGAACTGGAGCTTGCTGTCTTAGGGGCAAGCCAGTTTTTTGGTGAAATGTCCTTCTTGACCGGCAAGCCGCGATCGGGTTCGGTGGCGGCCGTGGATACAAGTGTCATAGTCGAACTCAGTTACACCAGCATGAGAAAGGTGGTCGAAGAACATCCCACCGTCAAGAAGGTACTGGTGGAGTACTACCAAGAGCGGTTGGGGAATACCGCCAAGAAACGTGCCGAAAAGGAAATGGACGCAGCAAAGCCTGACTCTCGCCAGAAAGGCCGAGTATCAGTGAAGCTCGTGGTCTTACCCCAAACTACACCCACAGGCGAGGCAAAAGCAAGTTCCTGGAAGGGTATTTCTGTGGACATTGCCGAGTCAGGTATTGTGGTCAGAGTGTCTGGAGCATCGCCGAAGACATTCCTAGTCCAGGGTGAAGTCAGGTTGGAAATTGATCTTCCGGAACCCTGGGGAGAGATTCGCACTCTGGGAACCATCCGCCGAGTCAAGTCTGCCCAAACGGAAAAGGAAATGACGATGGTGGGGATTGAGTATGTTGGCATGGCGGAAACGGATGCAAAAAAACTCATAGACTACTTATCTGGCGGTGACTAACGCGAATGTTTAGTAGATTGCCGATGGACTGAAACCAAGAATACCCTTGAGAGGGGGATATCTTTTGGCTCTCGAGAAACAGGATAAGAAGCGATTCCTCCAGCATTTTCCCCTGCATAGCATTAAGAATAGGATCATCGTGTTCGCCCTGCTCGCCACCATTATCCCCTCGGTGAGCATGGGGTGGCTTTCCTATGTCCAGAACAGAAAATTCTTGAACGAAAAGATCAAGCAGGAATTGAGAGTTGTTACCTCTCAAGCCTCCCGAGAGCTTGATCTGTGGCTCAAAGATCGAATCTACGATGTACGAGTTTTTTCCAGCTCATACGTTGTCCTAGAGAATCTTGACAAGATTGTGGGCCAGGGTGGTGCACACATAGAAAACGTTGTGGCCCTCCGCCGCCTAAAGGATTACCTGAGGTCTGTGCGGGAAAAAATCGTCGACTACCAAGAACTCATGCTCCTGAATCTGGAGGGGAAGATAGTAGCCACCAGCTCTAAGCCGGCCACCACGGTGAAATTACCGGATAAATGGCTTCCGCGAGCGCAAGCAAACAAGCATACTATCGGACAACCCCATTGGGATGAGACTCTGCAAGCGGGTGTTGTGGTGATTACGCAGCCCATCCGGACCTCCAACGAGCGGTTGTTGGGTGTCCTTACCGCCAAGATCAACTTTCGGACTATCAGCAAGACCTTGAAAAACTACGCCCGAGGCGAGATAGGAGAGCTCTATTTGATCACAGAGGAAGGGAATTTGCTCGTCAGTTCCCGGAACATTTCGGCAAAGTTCCTAAAAACAAACCTGGTGGGAAGTACAACGCGAAAACTCTTTTCTGGAGAAGGAGATCCTCAGCGATATTATGGCTACCATGGTGAGCCGGTGGTGGGTGCCCTCAAGAGAATGTCAGCGCTGGATTGGGGGGTTGTGGCTGAAAAGGAAAGAGCCAAAGCCTATGCCCAGATCCTCCGGCTTCGAAATGTGACCCTAGTGCTGGTTGTGGTCCTGCTGCTCTTCATTGGCCTCGGAGCCTATCTTCTCGGCCTCACTCTGGTCCGTCCCCTAGACCGTCTCACCAGGGGTGCTTCTAAGGTGGCCGCGGGCGATTTGGAGGTGGATCTTCCCGTGCTCAGTCGCAGTGAGGTGGGCTATCTCACTGAGGTCTTCAACGACATGGTAGCACGGTTGCGTCAGGGCCGAGAAGAACTGGCTGCCATCAACAAGACTCTCCGCGAGAAGAACAAGGAACTCCACGAGCTCTCCATTACTGATAGTCTGACTGGACTGTATAATCGCAAACACTTGATGGAAAGTCTGGACAATGAGGTGGCCCGCTCCAAGCGGCACAAACACGATTTTGCCGTGCTGGTCATCGATATCGATCACTTCAAGGAATACAACGACACCTATGGTCATTTGGCGGGTGACGAAGTACTCAGCAGACTTGCTTCAGTTTTCAAGAAATCTGTCCGCAGCTGTGATTATGTTGCGCGCTATGGTGGAGAGGAATTCATACTGATATTACCGGAGATTGGTCCGGACGATGGAGTGAAGGCCGCGGAGCGGATTCAAGAGAAGGTGGTCAAGGAAAATTTTGCTGGTGATGGGAAACCAATAAAGGTTACGGTAAGTGTGGGTGTTGCCTCATATCCCAAGGATGGTGACGATCCTCAGGCCATCATTAGACATGCTGATGCCGCTCTCTACCAAGCTAAGGAGAGTGGACGCAACCGGGTGGTTCTCGCTGGGAAAACTCCGAAGAAAAAAAGGCAAAAGACAAAACCAAAAGGTAGAGCGGTGACCCGGGGCCTTTGAAAATGCTCCAGCTCTTTCATGAATCACCTGCTGCGACCACGGATATGGCCGTCCTTCCTGGCGTCCTCAGGTGTCGGCCCCTGCGACGTACCGTTCAGGTACGCCTCGGCGCCAAAACCCTGCGGTTGCCAGGTGGCACGCCCATCTTATTCGCGCTAACTGCGCTCCGCTCAGTCCCGCAAGCGAATTCCCAGTTTCGCGGTCTCGCGACAGCAATTCATGAAATATCCGGGCTAGGGTTCATTTCGGCAAATTCAACAGGGCGAGCGCATTGCCCGTAGTCCGCCTCCGGCGGACTGCAGGGAGGTGCAATAGACCCTTTAACGACCACCTACGAGAGTGTGGAAGACCCAGCCATGGGAGCCATCCTGGCTCATCACCCGCACCCACTTGTCCTTATATGAATAGCCAATGAGCGGAGTTCCTTTCTCCAAGGTGGTGATGACCGTGCTCTCGAGATCTGGTTGCTTTCTGAGATTACTCGTTCTCAGCACTTGGATCGGCAGCGGTAGGGCAAAAAATACCTCCCCCTCAGTGGATGGTAAACGCTGAATGGGTGCCACCTTTTCTCGGCCCGTAAGTTGTATCTGGCCGTCCCTGATGTGACCCTTGGCCTGACTGGTGAGGTAAACGGCACCCCCGTAGTTCTCTTTTTTGAACTCCTGAGCACTCATCTTCAATAGCTCTTGCGCCTTGGTAAGGTCAGGATTTGGCGTCTGACCCGCCAACTGAGCTTTTAAGGCCTTTACGGCAATTTCAGCCTCCGCCATTTCTGAGGCAGCCTCTGCCTTGCTTTCTAAGCTGCGAAGCTTGGCTTTAGCCCTGACCACTTCCTGAATGGCCTCATCCAACATTTCCTGCTGCGAGTTCAAGCGCTCCTCGAGTTGCTTGATTTGCGCATCCCGCTCCAGCAATCGCAGCTGAAGTTTCGCAATGTTGTCTTCAAGTGTTTGTCGGGAGGCTTCAAGTGTTTCGAGGGAGGCTTCACGTTTTGCCAGGGTCTGCTGCAACTTCTTGACATTGTCAGATTTCTTCGATGGCCAATTCGCGCACGCTGGGATGCAACAGAATGAGACGGCCAGCAGTAGTCCCAGATATTGGCGTGAGTTCACCCTGATGAGTGAAAAGATCATATCCCTATTCTCCCTGTATGGGCTGGTGGTGACACTGTCAAGACAGAGGAAAATTGGTCATGGTACCACATGGATTTGATATTACTGGACAACCATAGCAAATTTTGCGGTAACAAGAAAGACTCAGTATTTTCCGGCATTGACATCATATCAAATACCGGTACAATACATACAGTTTACGAGAGCAGGCGACACACCTACCTCAAGACTAGCTCCGAATATGTTTTTCAGCATTACTGCCGAGGCATTTCTATTTGCGGAGGAGATATTCATGGCCGCTGGTAGCAGCCCTCCTGTGGACCCCAAGACGGTGGCACTGGAGGTACAGAAAGGGAAATCACTGGAGGAAGTCCAACGAATCTTCGGGATCAAGATGAAAAGCCAGGTACAGGACCTGTATGTGCGAGGCCTCCGACAGCTTGGTGAAATTCCACAGTTCGAGATGCCAAAGGCAAAGAACAGGTCAGCGGCCAAAGTTGTTGATATGGGTTATAGAAGAAGTATTGGCCAAAGTGGCAGCATCACCTTGACCCGCTCACTTCTCTTGGAGAAACTCGGCTTCCAAGAAGGTGATGTTTTTCAGATCCTCAGACAAGGCGATAATCTGATACTTCGCAAAGTCGAGTAGGAGGTTTCAGTGTTCAGGTTTCAGGTTTTATCCTTAATTTTTCTTTTTACTGACACCTGACACCTGGTACCTACGCAAGGATCATCCTACAATCCACTACCAAACATCCCTGGCCTTGTGGTAAGATTTTGATGGGATTAAGATCCAACTCCTGAATCTGAGGCAGATCGCACATGAGTTGAGAGATGCGTTGGCTAATTTCTACGAGCGTTTCGAGGTCGGCTGGCGGCTGTCCTCTTACACCCTCTAGTAGCTTGCCACCGCGAAT
>WOR8_10004893_pt1 | contig 12949 bp, 7 predicted proteins | sample DeeMarSeWOR38_10_FD_19890 | JGI IMG/M metagenome (IMG submission 19890) | reverse complement strand
AATTTTATTTGATAATTATTCTGTGATAATTCTTAACACAGTATTTAAATACTATTAATTAGATTTGATTTTGCTAGAGGGAGGTAAATTATGATGAAAAAGTGGTTAATAAAAATCCTTGCTTTGGGTATTGTTTTTTTATTTTTAGGTGCTGTTGTTTCAGCTTTAAATATTAATCCTATTAAAAAACCCACATCAATATATTATGGCAGTTGGTTATATGTTGGTGGTAGTGGACCAGGTAACTATTCTAATATTCAAGATGCTATTGATAATGCATCGGATGGTGATACAATATTTGTGTACAACGGGATCTATGAATTAGATGGTACGATTATAATTAACAAATCTATTGAATTAATTGGTGAAAATAATGTTAATACTATTATAAACAATGGTGGAATATTTACTACTGTTTCTGATGTAAGTATCAGTAGCTTTACAATACAAAATGGCATGGGTATCATAGTTTGGTCAGATTTTGTGGTTCCTAGCAATAATAATATTTATAACAATATTTTCAAATTAGATAATTATTCAGTGGGATGGGGTGGTGTCATGATTTTTTCAACTTACAATGCTGTTTCTGATAATTCTTTTTTCAACTGTGGTCTATGGGTATTGTCATATCCAAATTTTGTTTATAATAATATGGTTAATGGTAAACCATTGGTTTATCTTGAATATACCTCAGATATTGTTATTAATGAGGCAGGGCAAGTAATTCTAGTTGGTTGTAATAATATTAAAATTGAAAATTTGGAACTATATAACACAAACATAGCTATACAACTACTAGATACTACAGAATGTATTATCTCAAAAAACGTGCTAATGAATAACTCTATATTAGGAATATCATTAATCAATTCATCTAACAATATAATTTCTGATAATTCAATCTTTTATAATACGATAGGATTCTGGCTCATATCTAGCTTATATAATACGATTTCTAAAAACTCTTTTGAAAACAACCCATATAACTTACTTTTAGAAAAATCCTTATACAATCATATTTCGCATAACAACTTCAAATATTTATATAAAATACTTAATGTCATTTCGTTTTATTCAAATAATATATGGGTTGGTAATTTTTGGAATAAACCAAGAATTTTTCCTATCCGTATATGGAATTACAAAACAACCACGAATTTTAGATTTTTAATTTTTTTACCTTATTCCATGGATATTGACTGGCGACCAGCAAAAAAACTTAATAACATCAATAATACTTGGAGTGATTTGTCAGATTTTAAAGTTAATATTCCAAAGGATTCATTTTTCTTAAAGATTTTTAAGAAGTTACCCTCTTTTGAGGTGATTATTTCACGGATAATGAATTTCTAAGGATTTGTTTAGCACTTGTATATACAGTTCTATTTCTGGGTGATGCTAGTCAAACTATTTTTGCTGTTGATAATATAAAGAAATCTTCTATGGAAAACCTTTAAGAAAAAATTTTTATTATAATACTCTATACCGTGATTCAAGAACCATAATCTAAGGGAACAATATGAATACAATAACTCATTGTATGTTTAAATGGCTTAATCAGCCTTGCAATTGCCCCTATAGATTATGGAAAAAATCTTGATTTTTTTTAGTGTTTTGTGATTAAGATTTTATGATTTTTTTTTTTAAAATTAATTTTTTTAATTGCATTCACTGAAGTTCAAGATTGTTTTTTTATGGAAAATTAAGGGGGTAATATGAAAATGAAAAGAATATGTGCTATCGGAGTAATATCCCTTCTTACAGGGATGATACTTATAAGAAGCATTAGCGCAGTTGTTTTAACAAGCAAACCTTATTTGAATAAGCAGAGTCTTGAAAGATTAATTCTAAATGTTGATCTAAAAAAAGAAATTTTCAATGAAATTAAATCAGCAAAAGATAAAATCCTTGTTGTAAATAAAATCATAGGAGATAGAAGAGTAAAATATTGGGAGCATGTAATTGATAATATTTTTGTTAAAAATGATTCAATATTATTACATATGGATCTTGGATATAACAAAGTACTTGAGTATGCAAAAATCTGGAGCGATATCGAAATAATCTCATTGAATTTTGGAAAAGGTGAGTTTAAAGAAAACTGTCTTTGGAAAAGGAAAGTTGTTTTTCCAGATGCAGATGACTGTGGATTATTTTACACCTTTTACGATGAACAAGTGTATCCATTATTCTGCTGGGAAGTAAGATATGATGATGGAAATACAATTTTTTATGATTTTAATGAAATTCCAATAGGATATGGTGTACCTGCACCATCAAGTGGTTTTGCAATACAAGGTCCTGGTGACTCAAAATGGAGATACTGGCGAGAAAATGCTCAGGAATGGTACAGTAAATGGTATAGTTCAGTAAATAGTATATCAAATCCTAGTATTAATCAAATCTCTTACTTTATTAAAAATGAATCAATAGATACTAAATTGTTTTATGTTATTGCACATTCAGGTGGATTACCAACACGTTTTCTTGCTAATAAAAATATGTATTATGAGGCAAGTCAACTTCATTATGATATGGCAGATAGAAGTCCAATGAAACTTGCTGTTCTTTGTTGTTGTTCGGCTATGACTGAAACAGGTCCAGGTACACTCTCTTACGAGTTTAGAAAAGGAGAAATGTTGGACACTGTGATTATTGGTTATGTTGAAATGGGCAATTGTTCAGATTGGATTCAATCATTGGATTGGCAGGATTATTTGTTTGAAAAAATAAATAAAGGTTTTACAATTAAAAAAGCCTTTGATAGGGCATGTGCGCAGTATCCAAAGATTGCAGATTATGTAAAATTTGTCGGGGATCCTAATCTCAAAATAATTGATGACAAGTCAAGAATGCCAAATCATTGTTATAATTATAATCTCACTAATTTGCTGTTTGAATGTTTTGCCTCTGTTAATTTTTCATTTAAAGTTAATGTATTTTCTATTTCGCATCTGATAATTTTTGTAAAATTGAACAAAGATTTAAACCCTCGAGCCACTTATTATCTTCGTAACAATTAGGTTACAAGGGTCGCTAACAATCAAGATTCCAAGATTATAATTCTAATTTATAAAGTTTAATATCACCATTAGAGGTTTTTATAGAGATTTTATTTCCACCATTGCCTAAAGTTCCCTGCTTATGTTTTTCTTCATTTGTTGTTAAATTCAATGTTATACCAGTTATGGTAATCTGACCATTAGATGTTTCCATTTCAATATCTGCATTTAATAAATGGTTTATGTAAACAGTAATTCTTCCATTACTTGTACTTATTGAAATATTTTGTTGGAAGTCATATATTTCAGTATTGATTATACCATTGGATGAATGTAAACTCTTGATTCCAGTTGTGTCTGTAACTTCTATTTTACCATTGCTTGTAGTTGCTGAAACAAAGCCATCAACATTTTTAATGGTTATTGCTCCGTTGGAACTATCTGCGGTAATATTACCTTTTGCATCTTCAATTATAATAGCTCCATTAGATGTTTTTACAGTATCAACTATAACATAATTTGGAACTTTGATGTTCATATCAACAGAGGGTTGAGTAATTCTTTGACCAATATATAATGTCTCAATTTTTATTATGTTTCCACTTTCATCAACATTTATATCTATATTATCAAGTTCTTCTCTACTAATTGCAGATCTTTTTATTGCATTTAATGAGACTATATCATTTTCCCAGGTTAATATTTCAATTTGACCATTAAGAGCAGTAACCTTCAAAACAGTATTTTCATTTGCAGCATATTCTTCATCAAAATAATCAGTGTATTGACCACCTAAACAACCAGTTAATCCTATGGCAAGTAATAATATTGTTAATCCAGCTGTTAATAATTGTTTTTTCATTTTTTTTACCTTCCCAAAATTTTATTTTAGTATATTTTTTTCATTAATAAAGCCCATGGTTTGGAATATTTGCTAATAAATAAGTAGTTATAAATATGAGAAAACTAATTATTTATTTAAGGGAGTAAATCTTATGAAAAAGATAAAGAAGATTTTTTTGGCAATATTTTCGGCTTTAATGATATGCTCAAGTATAATACCAGTTGTAGCTGATATCAATGCTGAAAGAAATGTTTATGACACTATCATATTAGAATATGATTTTCAAATACCTACTATTGAAAAAGTAAAAATAAATAATGAATATTTTGATAGAATTAAGATGGGGGTTCTTCCAAATTCTTGTGATGTGGACACAACTAGTTTACCTGTTAAACCGTTGAAAGTTTTATTGCCTTATGGTAGAGTACTTGATACCGTAGATGTGGTAGTAGAAAATGGGTTATCTTTAGGTGTTGGTTTTAATGTGGAGAAAGGACAGAATATCATTCCAATTTTGTCTAGCGAGTCGATTGAGGATAATTTTGTTGAAGATTTTGATTTTAATAATCAGTTATTTACTATTGTTGGTACCTACGTGTTTAGAGGATATACGATATTATTTGTAAATCTTCATCCTGTTCAATATAAAGAAGATTCAGGTGAACTTGTCTGGTATCAACATATAACATTACAGGTTAAAACTCAACCAACCTCTGAAAATAGAATTGTTCGTAATCAGCATCAGGATAAAGAAATAGTGATGAAACAGGTTGTTAATCCACAGGTGCTTGAAACTTATAATGATGCACAACTATTAACACCGTTGGATTTGATAGAGTATGTAATTATTACCAATGAAGAGTTAAAAAATGCAGCAGGTGCTTATACTTTTCAAGATTTAGTAACAGCGAAACAAAACAATGGAATGAACGCTGATATTTTTACGGTTGAGGATATAATTGCAAATCAGGATTATTGGGTTAATGGACTATGGGGCGATAATAATCCAAGTAACCCATTTTATAATGGAGAAATACAAGGCTCTATTGCTAAATTTAATGATACCCCAGCAAAAATTCGCAATTTCATTCGCTATGCATATACCGAACTTGGAACCGAATATGTACTACTAGGTGGTGATGCAGATTATACAACTAGTGATAATATTGTGCCCCTGCGAAAATTATTTGCTGTAGAGGATGGTTTGCCATTAGGATCACGAGATTTAATAGAGGAGGATATTCCATCTGATGTGTATTATGCATGTCTAGATGGCAATTTTAATCGTGATGGAGATGATCATTGGGGTGAAAACGCAACCCAGAATGGATATAATGACGAAGATGAAGCAGATCTTTTATCTGAAGTGTATGTTGGACGAGCCTGTGTAGATGCGGATAATGAAGTATCAAATTTTGTGATGAAAACCCTTGGGTATGAAGACTCAGATGATCCATATATATTCACAGGACTTATGGTTGGTGAATCTCTTGGTTTTCCTGGGGTATCTGCTTATGGTGGTAATTATAAAGATTTAATTATTCCTTTATTTCCTGAATCTTATGTTGTTGATACATTGTACGATCGAGATGGAACATGGAGCAAAAGTCAACTAATGAATTTATTAAACACAAATACTCCTCATATTATAAATCATCTTGGTCATGGAAATGTTCAATACGCTCTAAAGATGGGAGTAAGTGATATTGCTTCGTTAACTAACAATAACTATTTTTTTATTTATTCTCAAACATGTCTTGCAGGTTCTTTTGACAACTCCGGTAGTGATTGTGCAGCAGAATATTTCACTGTAGAAACTTCACATGGTGCCTTTGCTGTTATTATGAATGCAAGATATGGCCTGGGTAGTGAAAACACTCTTGTATCACCCTCACAAGTTTTAGATGAATCATTTTTTACTGCTTTATTTACAGAAAATCTTCGTGCTTTAGGTCAGGCAAATCACTACTCAAAAGAGGATCATATTTGGCAGATAAATGAAAATGGAATCCGCTGGGTATATTATGAAACAAATCTTTTTGGGGATCCTGCACTTAAAATAAAACCCTGTAGTAACCCACCTGAAACTCCTTATCAACCGTCAGGACCAACTGAGGGAATTATATACAAAGATTATGTCTTTGAAACTAAAACTACAGAACCTGATGGGGACAAGATTTTTTATAAGTTTAATTGGGGAGATAATACAACCTCAGATTGGTTAGGTCCATATAACAGTGGCGAAACTATTGATGCATCCCATCAGTGGAGCTCAGCTGGTAACTATAATATCTGTGTAAAAGCTCGCGATGACAATAATAGTATAGATTCCAATTGGTCTGAACCATTAGGTATTAACATCTATGATGCACCAGCTATAGATATAAATATGATAAAAGGAGGTTTTTTAGGAGTATCAACTAAAATAGTTAATAAGGGTGGATGCGATGCTTCAGCAGTTAAATGGAATATCACCTTTGAAGGTGGTATAATATTTATGGGAAAGTCAACCACAGACGAAATACCACTTATTAAACCTGGAGAGAATGTAACGATTAATTCAAAGCCTTTAATCGGTCTTGGTAAGACAAAGATAACAGTTACAGCAGAAATTGATCTGGGAATTTCAGATAGTCGAAGTCAAAATGGAATTATGTTGCTGTTTTTCACAAAGGTTATACCAGGTGGATAGATAGATTTTTTTTATTTAGATAAATCGGATATTTATAACATAAAAATAAATTTTTTTTAGATTGTACTTTGCAAAAAAACATAAATTTCTATTTTGTTATATAGAATTAAAAAAGAAAAAAAATTTTTTAGAAAAATTTCCAAACATCAAATTCATATTTTGTAATACATCCAGATGCATCGTAAGCCATAATTTTTATATTATGTTTCCCAAGTAATTTATCATTCCATAAAAATTCATAAGGTTGCTGATCTATTGTTTCTCTGAGTTCTTTGTCGATATAAAACTCGACTTTTAATATATCAGATGAATTTTCAGCATTGATTAATATGTCTATTTTACCAAATATAATCGTGTTTTTAGGAAGTTTTAACATTTTGAAATTAAATAAATAAATATGTTTTTCTTCAGGTCTTATTAATTGCACAGAGGGCGGAGTAATATCTACATATATATTTGTGTAATAATCCCAATTATTTTCTTGTTCAATAGCTCCAGTGATAATTATCCTATCATTATTATCAATTGCAACACCATAAATAATACCAAGAATATCCGGTCTTTTCATACATAGCTCATTTCCATTTTTATCATAAATTATAGCACAATGTTCATAATTATATTCCTCTGAAAAACAACTTGCTCCAACTGTTATAATATTATCATCAGAATCTATAGCTATATTCTCAGCACTTTCAGAATATATAGCATCATATTCCCTAGTCCATAATAGATTTCCCTGTCTGTCGCATTTAATAGTAAACCAAGTGCTTGTATTACTTTTAGATGAAAAACCCACTCCAGTTAAAATAATGTTTCCATTGGAATCTAAAGCTATTGCATTTGGTTGGTTTCCTTTGTTATATCTATGTACTCCAATTTGATTACCATTGTCATCATATTCGATTATGCAGTAACCTTGACCAAAATATGATGCTGATAACCCACCAACAAAAATATTATCATTTTCATCCACAGTAACATCAGAACCAAATGATACAAGATCTTCCATAAATGTTTGATTCCAAAGTTCTTCTCCATCACTATTTAATTTTATAGTCCAGCAATGGAAATCCAAATCATCAATATCACCATGACCACCATTTATTATAATATCATTATTTGAATTAACAGCAATTCCACCAGGATAGTTATCAACTTCATTTTTAAATGATACATTCCATTGCTCCACTCCATCTTTATTATATTTTACCACTCTAAAATAAAGACTAAGATTTTGAAACTCTTCAAAAGATGAAGCATTAAAACCAAATACTATTATATTATCAAATGAATCAACTGCGACGTCCCAAGCCATATCAAAAGTGCCATTATCATAGGTAACATTCCATAATTCATTTCCTTCAGAATCATATTTAATCGTCAAAAAATCAAGTGCTTCAGTTGAATCATTTTTTAAATAAAAAGTATAACCAGAAACAATTATATTACCCTCAGAATCAATAATTACTCCACAAGCTGAATCTTCAGGTCCGTTATCATAAATCCTTGGCCAACCTAACTCTATATTATTAACAAATTTCAATTCATGTAATTGGCGCGGTATAACCAAAGTTGGGAAATTAATTTTTAATTCTAGATCTTTTATCTTATTTTCAGTTGTTACACCACTTGGTAAAATATTTAAAAAGATTATAAGAGTCACTAGCGTTATTATCGTTTTTTTCCAAATTTTATATTCATTCATTATAACCACCTACCACAAGACTTGGATCCCCAAGTAATATAAACTCTTCAATTGTCATAGGGTCATAAGAGACATTATTCAAATAATCATTTTGAGATGATACAAACATCTGAGCAACATTAGCACTCTGTTCATAATTTTTAAAGAAAAGTAAAGATAAATAACCACTTCCATCAACAGGGCCTTCTTCAGTTACTCTTGAAAAAGCAACTCTTGTAGCACCAATAGTGGCTATTGCTCCACCTAATTGTTTTTTAATAAAACACCAAGCAAAACAAGAAAGAGGAAAATGAATAAAAGGTAGTTTTATTAAATCACCAAGGTTATAATCCAATCTAGAAGTTAAACATGCATCAAAGAATACTATGGGAAGTTTGTTAACATTAAAAGCCAAAAAAAGATTAAAAAAATAATAACCAATCCATTTTTCGGAATTAGGCGGATGTGTGCTAATTCCTATCTCAAAACCATGGCCTGAATATGCTAGAAAACCTGCACCATTATTTAATGCTTTATTTAACGATCTAGCGGAAAAAGTACCATCAGATGTAAACAATTTAATAGGTGTAAATTCAGGCATAACTTTAATAATTTCATTGACGGTTACCTCTCCCTCATAAACACCCCATCCAGGATGGGTGTCTCCAGCACATAAAATAATATTATTAAACCATTCTTTTCCATATGTTGATGTTTCATACTTAATTATTTTATTAACAACATTTCGAATTTCATATTTATTTTTACATGCTAACCGTCCAATGTATACATCGGGGTATAAATCAACAACATCATCATCTACCTGCCAGTATTCTCCATATCGACCATTACCATTAGTATCCCATGAGGAAAAACTCATGTTAGGGAAGTAGATGTCAGCATAATACAAATCTGTTAAAACATCAAATTCGCCAATCCAAGTTTGTCTAATAGGTAATTTATCTATACTTCCAACAAGTAAAACATATTTAATGCCCCATTGTTCTATTGCATCTTTTATGAAATACTTTATTTGTTCTTGTTTATCTCTACCTATTCCTTCTATTTCTTCAAGAGATACAAATTTGGTTAAAATACCATAACTATTTTTATGATCTATAAGTGGTGTAAGATAACTTAAATATTCAGATGGAGATAATATCAAAAGTTCATAATCATCATTAATAAATAGAGGACTAATGGGTTCCTTATAAAATATTTCTATATCAATTTTTTTTGTATATTCTATTATATCATTTTTTGGCGAATATCTTACTGGATATAATTGTATAGATAAAAAAGTAACATGATTATTATTGTTTAAACCACCAGCAGTATGATAAACATACATTTCAGATGGATACCAGTTAATATTATTATATATATCTAAATTTATTTTATAATTTGTAAATATATTATTAATCCCGTTTAAAATAGGATAATTAACAGGCTCAACTTTTTTAGATAAGTATATAGTTTCAAATGAAGAAAAAGTACATTTTACATTAACAATTTCAGATCCAAATGGTAATGTGATAAGTGTATTATATTTAGGAAGTGACGGTTTGCCTGAAATCAAAGAATATGAATCTATTTCTTTTACAATTATTTTAGAATATTCTCCTTGTGATTTAACTTGTGGTATAGAAAATTCTAAATGTATTTTTTTAGTTTTAATTTCATCATTTGTTATTATGTTATTATCAAAATGTAATAATCTATTATTAAAATCATATTTATTTAAATTTTGAGCAAACACTGGGAAAATACATACTGATAAATAAACAAAAACTACTAAAAAAACAGAACATTTGCGTAGGAATATCATTTCCATAATTTACCTCCCTTCTTAATCAAACAATTTTATTAATAGTATTTAAACTTTGTGTACAATTTATTTGTATTATGTCAAGAAATATATAATATTACAATAAAAGCATAGATAAAGAATATCTTAGTAAAAAATTATTACGTATCTATTGTTTTTAATTTATCAATTAATTTATTTTTATTGAAATGAAAAAAAGAGGATAAAAAAAGAATATTTATCAATTATCAACTAATATTGATGTCATTATATTATGGATTATGAAAGATTATGAAAATATTACTAACTACCGAATCATATTATCCAAATATAGATGGAGGAGCAGTAGCTCAACACAATTTAGCTCATGAATTAAAAAAACTTGGTCACAATGTTGGTATAATAGCACCAGGACGTTTTTATAAGAACTTAACTGAAAAAGACAATGGAACTACTATTTATAGAACAAAAGCAGTTAAACTGCCTTTTTATATGAATAGTAAATATTATTTTTCACCATTTCCCTTGTTTGAAGTTAGGAAAATAATCAAAGAATTTAAACCAGATATTATCAACATTTGCTCGCCATATCCTATTTCTATAAGTGCAATTCTATGGGCAAGAAAATACAATATTCCACTTATAGGATCCATTCATATTTTACCCCAGAATATGTTAACACCATTTTCCAACCTAGGATTTTATGAAGTACTTAAAAAATACACTTGGAAATATCTAATATATTTTTTTAATCTTTTGGACTTGGTAACAATACCAACAAAAGCAGGATCGGATATTTACATTAAAAAAGGTTTAAAAACAGAAATAACTCCTATTTCAAATGGAATAAATACAGAGATTTTTAATCCACATAAAAATGGCGAATATCTTAAAAAAAGATTTAATTTACCAGATAAAAAAATTGTTTTATACACTGGGAGAATCAATCAAGAGAAAAATCTTGACGTATTTATCAAAGCAATACCCTATGTTATTAAAAAAATAAATGCCCATTTTTTATTGGTGGGCTCAGGTGGTGAATACAAAAAATGGTTGATGAATCTTGCCAAACAACTAAAAATTGAAGAGCATACTACTTTTATCGACTTTTTAGACTGGAATGATTATCCTAATATTTATTCTATTGCTGATGTGTTTGCAATACCTTCTGAATCAGAGTTACAAAGCATTGTAACAATGGAAGCTTTAGCCTCAGGTTTACCAGTTGTGGTTGTTAATAATGGTGCACTCCCTGAACTTGCTAGTATGAATAATGGTTTTTTGTTTGAACCAAAAAATAGTAAACAGATGGCAGATTGTATAATTAAACTATTATTGGATGAAAAACTTAGGAAATCTATGGGGTTTAATAGTTTAGAATTAATTAAACAACATTCTATGAATTCAATGGTTATTCAGTTTGAAAAAACGTATGAAAAAGTAATTAATATGAATAATAAAAAATGAAGAAATAATTGACAGATATAAAATTATTCTCCTACTATTTGTTGAATCATCTGTCCAAATTGATTAAGTTCTTCGTTGTTAAGTCCTTTTGGAAATGGATAGAATACCTGTTCTTTTTTATAAAGTCCTTTATGAAAAGAAAACTCAATAGGAAGATATCCTTCTATCGTAAGTTCTTTTGTTAATGATTCTACTATAGATGGGTTAAGGTTTTGCTGTTCATTAGGATTAGTGTGATCATAATAGTAGTCGTATTCGAGGAATGCTATTTTTCCAGAATCAAGATAACTAACAAATCCGAGTGCATGTTCTTTATGGTATTTATCACCGACTTCTTTTAAGATTTCATATGCTTTAAGAATGATGTCTTTTTGTGCTTTCATAAATCCTCCTCGAACCATAAACATGCGTTGACGTAACATCCGACTAGGGAGTATACGAAACTCATGTAACCATATAGAGTTGGTCATTTCAGGTTTTTTATATAGAGCGGTGAAAAAATCTTTTAAGTCCTTATCAAATGCAGCTCCGATTTGTTCAGGAGAGGGATTTAAAACCATTTTTGTAATCATACGTTTTATTCTCCCTTTAAAAAGGCTTTTTAGTGGATCATCTTTTTGTGCTATTTTTTTAATAAATTCACTATCTTTCATTGATGCAAGTTTTGGAGTACTAAGAACAAACATTTTCATCATGGGTTCATCTATGATGAAATCAGCATGTTTTTCAACATAGGCTTTATCCTTACTACTGCAGATGATATCTACTAGATAATTAATATGGAAATATTTTGTGATTATATGTTCAAAGGAATGAGCTATTTTATTTGTTGGGCAGATGAAATCTGAAAAATATTTACTGGATAGAATCGCAAGTGATATTCCTATATTTTTCCTAGCAAGATCTAAGGAGAATTTTACGGCATCTTCAAGAGTGTCGAAGGGTATAAACATTGCATATTCATTAGTGGATTTAGGATGGAGTTTTATCGTCATTGCAGTGACGATATTTTCCGGATGTAAAGTAAGACTAGTGGGTCCATGATTTGTGGCATACGGATTAATAAGTGTATCACCATTATGATGGAGTATGTTTCCTTTTGCATCCACAAGTTCAACATCTGTGTAATTATCCGCGCCCCATCCGTATGTGTTTCCCCAAGTGGAGATGATCCCAAAGGAAAGAATATTAACACAAAGGTATGCTTCTGCTTCTCCAACAAGGATTCTTTTGTTCTGCTTGGCTGCTGTTTTTTGGAGATCAAATGCAGTAACTCCTGCTTGGATTGTTGCAGTCGTTGAATCATTGTTAAGTGTGATTTTATCCATCCGAGACATATCAAGGATAATACCTTTTGATATTCCAACTGGTCCAGCTAAAAGAGTTTGTAAAGCTACAGAAAGAAATGTTCCATTTCCTCTTGGAAGATAAGGCAGATTATTTGAATTAG
>WOR8_10004892_pt1 | contig 12949 bp, 9 predicted proteins | sample DeeMarSeWOR38_10_FD_19890 | JGI IMG/M metagenome (IMG submission 19890) | reverse complement strand
GAGGTATAGTTCTATGTGATTCATCAATAAACATTAAAAAATCCTTTGGAAAATAATCAAGAAAACAAAATGGTTTTTCACCTGCTTTTCTACCATCGAAATGACGTGAATAGTTTTCAATTCCTTTACAAAATCCAGTTTCCTCTATCATTTCAATATCATAAAGTGTTCTTTGCTTCAACCTATGAGCTTCGATCATATCAAGCTGTGTAAGTCTTTCCTCAAGTTCCTCTTTAATCGTTTTTACAGCACGATTCCTTTTTTTTTCCCCAATAACAAAGTGCTTAGCTGGATAAATAAAAATGTAATCCAAAATATCAATTTTATCACCTGTGATTTTATCAATTTCTGTGATTTTTTCAATTTTATCATCAAATAACTCTAATCTGATAATATTATCATAATAACCTGGAATTAAGTCAATTGTATCTCCTTTTACTCTAAATCTTCCTGGAGCTAGTGATAAATCATTTCTTTCATATTGCATGTCAATCAAATAGTCAAGTATTTCTGATCTCTCAGCAGAATTTCCTCTTCTAACTTCATAACCAAGACCCACAAAATCGGTAGGATCACCAACTGTATAGATACATGAGACAGAAGCTACAACAATAGTATCTTCCCTTGATAAGACAGAAGCAGTGGCTGCAAGTCTCATTTGTTCGATTTTTGGATTTATATCTGCATCTTTTTCAATATATTGATCTTTAGAAGGAATGTAGGATTCAGGTTGATAATAATCATAATATGATACAAAATATTCAACTCGATTTTCTGGAAAAAATTCTTTGAACTCAGAATAAAGTTGGGCAGCAAGTGTTTTATTATGGGCTAGAACCAGTGTTGGTTTCTGGATTTTTTCAATTACATTTGCCATAGTAAATGTTTTTCCAGAACCAGTTACACCAAGAAGAGTTTGATATTGCTCACCAGCATTTAATCCATCGACTAATTGCTTGATTGCTTCAGGTTGAGAGCCCTTTGGTTTCATATTTGTAATAAGTTTGAATTTATTCATTTCAACATCTCTTTTTTACGAAGTAAGCGATTATATTTAATTGCAAAACGATGAGCCTCATCTCGAATTTCTTGAATAAACCGTAAAGCTTTATCTTTTTTTTGCAACCTTAACGGAAGAATCATACCTGGTAAATAGATTTCTTCAAATTGCTTTGCTATTGAAATAATTGGAATTTTCAAATCAAGTTTTGTAAGTTCCTGTATAGCATAATTCAATTGTCCACGACCTCCATCTATAATTATTAGATCTGGAAGAGCAGAATCTTCAACTTTAAGCCTATAATACCTGCGTCTTACAATTTCAGCAATTGCAGCTGTATCATCAATTCCTTCAACAGTTCGTACTCTAAAACGTCTATAATTGTTTTTATCAGGTTTTCCAGCTCTAAACTGAACCATGGAACCAACGGTAGAACTACCAGACAAATGAGATATATCAAAACATTCAATTACATTAGGACTTTCCTGAAGTACTAGTTTATTTTTAAGGATCTCAACCTTATCAATATCTGAAAAAAAAGTTATATCTATATTTTTTAAAACAAGGTCAAGTAGCTTTTTTTTCTCACCTTTTTCGGGTTTATTAATTTTAACCTTACTACCTTTTTTATTATTAAGAAATGTAAGAACTGATTCAGATAATTTATTTGGTACAATAAGCTCTTTAGGAACAGAATTTTCAAAATAATACTGAATTATAAATTCTTCAAAAAAGTCTGAGGTATAGTCAAAAACAAACTCTGTCTTATTTGATAAAGTTCCTTTATATATGTTAAAAAGCATGAGATAGACTTGGTTGTCTTTTATTTCATAATTAATGATATCTTCGTTATATTTCTTTTCTCTCTCCATTTTTTGTCTTTCACTAAGGTGTTTAATTGCATTTATTTGATTTCTTATTCTCAGTGCATTTTCAAAATCATTTTTTTCAGAAAAGCTCTTCATTTCAAGATTTAACTTTTTTATAAGCTTATCATTATGTCCATTTAAAATTAATTTTACATTCTGTATTTTCCTCAAATAATCTTTTTTTGAAATCAATCCAATACAAGGCGCATCACATAAGTTTATGTGATGTCGAAGACATGCTTTTTTAGGCATCTTTTTACATGAACGTAGTGTAAATGTTTTTTTTAAAAACTGTAGTATATAATCTCGCTCTGCAGCAGAGACAAAAGGTCCATAGTATTTTCCAACTGAGCGTTTATCTCTGGCAAGTAAGATTCGTGGAAATTCTTCATTTGTCAACATAATAAAGGTGTGAGCCTTAGCATCCTTTAATCTGATATTATATTTTGGTTGATGTCTTTTAATAAGTGTGTTTTCTAAAACAAGGGCTTCATATTCATTATCTGTAACAACAAAATCAATAGATTTTGCTTGTGAAGTCATACTAATGATTTTAGGTTCTAATTCCTTTTTTTGAGTATATTGCAAAACTCTTTTTTTTAGATTCTTTGCTTTACCTATATAAAGAACATTTTCATTTTTATCTTTAAAAAGATAACAACCTGGTTCATTTGGTAATAATTTAATATCAAACATACACTTTTTCCTTTATCATGGATTTTAAAATTTCACCAGTATAACTTTGTTTGTTTTTAGTAATCTCTTCAGGGGAACCCTTTGCTACAATCTCACCACCAAGGTCCCCACCTTCTGGACCTAGATCAATTATATGGTCAGCGGATTTTATTACATCTGGATTATGTTCAATTACAACCACAGAATTACCCTTATCAACAAGACTATTTAGAACATCAATTAATTTTTTAACATCATGAAAATGAAGACCAGTTGTAGGTTCATCAAGTAAATATATAGTTCGACCAGTACTTTTTTTTGATAGCTCTCTTGTAAGTTTGATTCTTTGTGCTTCTCCGCCAGATAGAGTTGTTGAGCTTTGACCTAATTTTATATAGTCAAGGCCGACTTTGGATAGGGTTTCAAGTTTTCTTTTTATAAATGGAATATTCTGAAATAAGTCAAGAGATTCTTCAACACTCATAGCAAGAACATCTGCAATTGAGTATCCTTTGTATTTTACTTCGAGAGTTTCATTGTTATATCGTTTTCCTTTACACTCCTCACATTCAATATAAATATCTGGTAAAAAGTTCATTTCAATCTTTATCAGGCCATCACCTTGACAAGCTTCGCAACGGCCACCTCGAACATTAAAGGAAAACCTTCCAGGTTTATAGCCACGTCTTTTTGCCTCTTTTGTTTTTGCAAAAAGTTTCCGAATTTCATCAAAAACTTTAGTATATGTAGCAGGATTACTCCTTGGAGTTTTCCCAATTGGACTTTGGTCAATGACAATTACTTTATCGATTTTTTCATCAAACTCGATTCCATCATGGTCTCCTGGATTTTGTTTAGAGTCATGGAATTTTCTCATTAGCCCTCTATATAAGATTTCATAAATTAAGGTGGACTTACCACTGCCTGATACTCCAGTAATAAGTGTTAAAACCCCAATTGGAATGTCTACGTCGATATCCTTTAAATTGTGTTCTCTGCAACCATAAATATGTATAAATTTATCTGAATTTCTTCTGTTTTCTGGCAGTGGAATTGTGAGTTTTTTTGACAAATATTTACCAGTTAATGATCTAGGATTGCTTTCAATCTCTTCAGGGGTTCCATGAGCGACAATCTTTCCACCATGTAAACCAGCACCTGGTCCGAGATCAACAACATAATCAGCATGTCTTATTGTTTCCTCATCGTGCTCAACAACAATTAATGTATTTCCTAAATCTCTGAGTCTGTACAAAGTGTTTATTAATTTTTTATTATCTTTTTGATGAAGGCCAATAGAAGGTTCATCTAAAATATATACTACACCCATTAAGTTTGAACCAATTTGAGTTGCAAGTCTGATCCTTTGCGCTTCACCACCAGAAAGAGTCCCTGCATTTCTTGACAGTGTAAGATAATTAAGACCAACTTTATCAAGAAAATCAAGTCTTGCTTTTATTTCTTTTAAAATCTGCCATGCGATTTCTTCTTTTTTCTTTGATAAAATTAAAGTTTTGAAAAAAACTATTGCTTTTTTTATTGATAAATCTGTTATATCAATAATTGATTTATCAGCAATTTTCACAGATAAAATTTTTGATTTAAGTCTCTTACCGTTACAAGCTGGACAAGGCGAGATTCTCATAAATCTTTCAAGCTCTCTTCTACGGTAATCAGATTCAGTTTGTTTATAGAGTCTTTCAGATTGAGGAATCAATCCTTCCCAATAACTATGACCTGACCATTGTGCATCTCTATTGTTTGATACCAAATTAAATCTTATTTTTTCAAAGGAACCATACATAAGGACTTCATATTGCTCATCATTGAGGTCTGCAATTGGTGTGAAGATATCAAATCCATAATGCTTGGCAACCGAACCAAGAAACTTTATTCTCCAACCATCCATTGCATTTCTATAAAGTCTGATTGCACCATCTGCAATCGATAGTTCTCTGTCCGGAATTATTAATTCTGGATCAAAATCCATTTTTATTCCAAGACCATGACAATCTTCACATGCACCAAAAGGACTATTAAATGAAAACATTCGAGGTTGAAGTTCTTCAAAAACCATACCACATTTAGGACAAGCCATTTTTGATGAATAAATCTGCTCGTTTCCTTTTTTATCAAGAACAATTAAAAGCCCATCTGATTTTTTCAAAGCATTTTCAACGGCTTCTACAAATCTTGTTTTATCATCAATCTTGACTCTATCAATGATAATTTCAATATCATGTTTTTTATATCTATCAAGAGTAATTGTTTCATCTGTTCGATAAATTGCTTTATCAACTCTAACACGTATATAGCCTTCTTTATTTAAGTCCGTAAAAAGTTGCTCATATGTTCCTTTTTTCTGCCGAATAATTGGTGATAAAATTGTAATAATACTTGAAAAATCTTCACTAATTCTCTTTGCAATTTTTTGGGGAGATTGAGATTCAATTTTTAAATTATGCTCAGGACAATAAGGTGTTCCAACTCTAGCATATAAAAGTCTCAAATAATCATAAATCTCAGTGATTGTTCCAACTGTACTCCGAGGATTTTTACTAGTTGTTTTTTGTTCAATTGATATTGCAGGAGACAATCCTTCAATGCTATCAACCTTTGGTTTTTGCATGAGACCTAAGAATTGTCGAGCATATGCTGATAAGGATTCAACATATCTTCTTTGACCCTCTGCATATATTGTGTCAAAAGCAAGGGTTGATTTACCTGAACCTGAAATTCCAGTTATTACAATGAATTTGTCTCTAGGTAATTCTAGATTGATATTTTTTAGATTATGTTCACGTGCACCTTTTATTTTTATATTTTTCAAGTCTGTCCCCCTAAAAATCATAAGATTTTATACCGGTTTTTTCCCACATGGGATAGTGGTATTCAAATCTTTTGCTTAAATATTATATAATAGATTAGTGAAAGTATTAAAAAAAATAAAAAAGAGTTTATTATAAATATTACTTTTCTTCTCTTTTTCTAGGTTCAATTGGAACTATTCCTGCCATTCTTTCCGCGATAACATTTGTAATCTCTGTATTTGGATCAATGACATATTTTGTTCCATCTTTTAAGGAATTTTCAACAGTTTCTAATTTCTTATATATCTGAGCTTCGTTTTTGAAAAACTTTTGAATGGCTGTATTTATCTTTTCAATTTTATCTGCTTCTGCTTCTGCTACTTTTCTAATTGCATTTGCTCGCCCTTCTGCTTCTAATATTAATGCTTGTTTTGTGCCCTCTGATTTCTTTATTTCTGCCCTTCTTTCTCCATCTGCTTTTGTTTCAGTTGCTGTTGCAAAATCAATTGCTGCTTTCTTATCTCTTTCTGCAATTACTACATTATTCATTGCTTGTTGAACATCTGGTGGCGGTTCAATTCTTTGTAATTCAACTCTTATTACATCTATTCCCCAGGCATCAGTCTGTTTGTCTAATTCTTGTTCAAGTATTGAATTTAGGGTATCTCTTTTACTGTTTGCCTCAGTAAGTGTCATCTTACCTATAATATCTCTTAAAGTTGTTCTTGCAAGACTTGTTATTTGTGCTCTATAATTCTGAGCTTTGTAAATTGCTTTTGCAGGATCTATAACCCGAAAATATACAACTGCATCAACTGTTGCATTAAGGTCGTCCTTTGTAATAATTTTTTGAGGTTCAACATCAACCATGTTTTCGGTGATGTCTACTTTTATCATTCTATCAATTATTGGAATTATCCAGTGAAATCCTTGATCTGCAGTCTTTTTAAATTTTCCTAATCTCTCAATAAGTCCTTTTTGTCTTGGTCTAATAATTCTTATACCCATTGAGAAAATCCAGATTATGAGTATTATGAGAATAATCCAGCCTATTATTCCTATATTTGTAATCCAATCCATATCTAAGCTCTCCCCTAAACGAATTATTTATTTAGAGTTTTGTAACACTTATTTCTTTAAAAAGCTATTTCTATATTTTAAAAATGTATTAAATTTCTTCAGTAGGAGCATCCTCTTTTTTTGGCAAGATTAAGCATCTAATATTAAGTGAGACTCTTAGAATCCATTCAACAAGTATTATTAATAAAATATATTGTGCAATAACATTGACAAATTCTGGTAAAATGTTGATTTTATCCAAAGCACTTTCTATTGTAAAATATTCAGGGTCGACTAGAAATATACCTAGAATTGCAAATGGTAGCATTTTTGCCACATCTTTTGAGAGTTCCTCAGTATAATATGCAGTTATTCTGATTGCTATAATTATAGCAAATGCAGTTGTTAGAATCGCTCCAATATTTTCAGATTCTGTTAAAAATATAAATATCATAGAAAATCCCATAAAAAATAGAATCGCTACAAATGGAAATAGGCACGCATATTTTAATAATCCAATTAATTTATTATGTTCTCTGTTACTTGGTTTAAAACAATCTCTTCTAGCAATATAGCGGTAGAAATGATATATTATTATCGCATAGATTGCAATCAATATTATTAAATAAAATAATGAAATAAATCCAGTAATATTACCACTTAATATTTCTTCAATTGAGAAATTCTGGGTCCATTCAGAAGCTTCGGGAAAACCTATAGCCATATATATCTCCTCCTCACAAAATCCTCATTTGTGTAATGTTTAACTATTTATAAAACAATATGATATGGTACTATAAATGGAAGTAAGAAGCGTTTCATTTGATACTTCATTTCTTTTACATAGTAAACCTTCAATTGATACTGTAGCTAAATTGTTGGAACGAGATAATATTCCCTGTTTTATAACAACAACAGTTGTCTCTGAACTTGAACAGCTTAAAATTTGGGGACGAATAACCAAATTTGAATACAAACTTGCAATTAAGCGATGGAAAAATACTCATGCAACTGTTATTGATTTTAAAAACCGCCTTCTTTCAGACGCTTTTGGTAAGGCTTGTATTCATTCGATGGAAAAGCATCATGGGGTTAGTAAGGAAAATATCGCAAATGACTGTAGTATATTAGTTTCAACCTTAAAAAATGGTGTGGATTTGTTTCTTTCGGAAGATTTTCATTTTACCTCGGAAATTACCAAAGAAGTAATAAAAGAAGTTAAAAGTGCTGCGTGCACAGAGTTTCATCAAATGTGTGATTCTATTCTTTATAGTATAAATGCTGAGACATTTCTTGATTCTTATAAGAATGGAAATATCGATTTGGATATAGTAAAATCAAAAATTAAATCTATTCGAAAAAGCGGAAAACGACTTAATGACCGGAAGTATTATTAACAATTGTTAATTACTTTATATTGTTAAGGGTGATTATATAAATCGTAAGGTGGAGCAGAGTTTAATTGAGAATTTTGAACTAGTAAAAGAGGCTGTAATGAAAAGTGAAGGTCGCTCAAGAGCAGGTTTGATGCTTGGATTGCAGGAATTAGGTTCATCTTTGAATGGATTTATTGGTGCTTATTACCAGATAGCATCAAATATTATTATTGTTAATTTCACTCCTATCCGTAGGATTATGGAAACAAATCCTCAGTTATTGAATCCATATGGATTTCATGTTTTGTTACATGAATACATTCATTCATTGGGTTTTCTTGATGAGGATATTACCGAAAAGAAAACATACCAGATTACAAAAGAATTTTATGGCGAAGATCATATTGCCACAAAATTATCTGCCAATATTAAGGATTTTTTCCCAAATCTTGTTTACCCTATACAAGGTTGGATACCTCAAGAAGGATCATCAACAATAAAGCTTGTTCAAGGCTTTGATTGGTCAAATACTAACAATTATATTACATAAATTTAGGATTTTTTTTTGATATTTTTCTTTATAAATATGTAATAAACTCTTAAAAATCTAAAAAATCATCTAATATTATAAAATAAGCTAATTGTTAATAATACACAATGAATATTCTCGTCAATCGTCTACATCTTTTAAGGCAAAATTTTTATACTGATATGTATTTTATTTAATTGGAGGCGTTAAGCAATTCTGTTTTATGAAGTGTCCTCACCGGACTTCTCCATCGCAAGATTGCTTAACCTCTCAATCAAAATTTTTATTGATTTTTTCTCTCATTGTCGATATCCAAGATGGTAATCCTTCCACTGTACGAATCATTGCATTTTTAGCAAAAATTTCTCTATAGTACGTATTACAATTTACCCGACCTTCTAGGTTTTTTCGGATTGTATGACATATATATCCTCCCCGTCTATCCCAATCTGTTAAAATTATTATATCTTTGTAATCCCCAGCTAGTCTATCACAAAAATCGGTTAATGAAATACCTGCATTAACACTAATTATTTCTCCTTTACACTCAAGTCTTTGAAGAGCTTCTCTATCTTTTTCTCCTTCTACGATGATAGGAATTTTTTTATTTTCTTCACGTAACTCAAACAAAGCTTTTTCAAGATCTTCAAAGGATTTTTTATAATCCATCCAAGGACTCCTTTAATCTTTCAGAAATCGCCTCAGTTGAGATTCCTTTTATTAAAACAGTTTTAGACCTGTTTTTTATTCCAGATACAACAAAAACATCTTCAACTGGTTTATCTAAAAATTCAGCAATAGTTTTTATAACGTTCTTATTTGCCTTATTGTTCTTTGCTGGAGAATTTACCTTTATTTCAATGCATCTTCTCCACTTATTGTAACCGGCTGGAAAAATTGTGGATTGATTCCCAGGTTTAACAAAAAGATTAATAATGGCACCATCATGGTGTTTTTTTAAACTTTTACTAATATTATCCATACCAGTTGGTGCTATTATATAGTTTATTTATTTATATATGTTAAGGTTTTTTTTATTTATGGTATTTCTTGCTAGATTCACGCATTAACTATAGCTAATGATTCAATTGCTGCATTTAAGGTTTGACTTGGACGCATAGCTTTTGTTGCTAAATCAACATTAGGTTTATAATAACCACCTAGTTCGACTGGTTTTCCTTGTGCTGCAAGTAACTCTTCTGTAATTTTTTCTTCATTTTCAGCAAGTTGTTTTGCTAGATTTGTAAACCGTGTTTGAAGTTCAGGGTCTTTTGTTTGCTCAGCTAATGCCTCTGCCCAGTACATAGTAAGATAAAAATGACTTCCTCTATTGTCGATTTCATTGACTTTTCTGGATGGAGATTTGTTATTTAATAAGAATTTACTTGTTGCCTGGTCAAGTGCTTCAGCCAAAACCTTTGCTTTGGGATTATTTGTTGTACTGCTCAAATGCTCGAGAGATACAGCAAGGGCAAGAAATTCACCAAGTGAATCCCATCGAAGGTGACCCTCTTCGACAAATTGCTGAACATGTTTAGGTGCAGAACCTCCGGCTCCTGTTTCGTAGAGCCCGCCTCCATTCATAAGTGGAACAATTGAGTACATCTTTGCACTTGTTCCAACTTCAAGGATTGGAAACAGATCTGTTAGATAATCCCGGAGGACATTACCTGTTACAGAAATTGTATCTTTACCTTCCTTCATACGCTCAATTGAAAACCTAGTAGCTTCCACTGGTGATTTGATATAGATTTCCAGTCCGCTAGTGTCATGATCTTTCAGATAGAGATTTACTTTTTTAATAAGCTCTGCATCATGTGCTCTGTCTTTATTTAGCCAAAAAACTGCAGGTGAACCAGTTTCTCTAGCTCTTTTTACTGCAAGTTTGACCCAGTCTTGAATTGGAAGGTCTTTAACTTGACATGCTCGCCAAATATCACCATCCTCAACAGAATGTTCAAGTAATGTTTCACCTGATTCTGAAACAACTCGTACTTTTCCATTACCAGATATTTGGAATGTCTTGTCATGAGATCCATATTCTTCTGCTTTTTGAGCCATTAGACCTACGTTTTGAACAGTTCCCATAGTTGTAGGATTAAACGCTCCATATTTTTTACAGAAATTAATAACTTCACTGTATACACCTGCATAACTACTATCAGGAATTACAAATTTTGTATCTTGTAGTTTTCCGTCTTTATTCCACATTCGACCAGAATTTCTAATTGCCGCGGGCATTGATGCATCAATTATTGTATCACTTGGAACGTGAAGGTTTGTAATACCTTTATCTGAGTTTACCATAGCAAGACTTGGTCCTTTATTATATGCTTCTTGAATGTCATTTTCGATTTCCTTTCTTTTATCGTCAGGTAGGGTTTTGATTTTTTGATAAAGATCTCCAAGTCCATTGTTAGGACTCACACCTAACTCTTTAAAGGTTGATGCATGTTTTTCAAAGACATCTTTGAAAAAAACAGAGACAACATGACCGAAAATTATTGGGTCTGATACCTTCATCATTGTTGCCTTCAAATGAACTGAAAATAACACTCCTTTTTCTTTTGCATCTTTTACTTGTTCCTCAAGAAATGAACGTAATGCCTTTTTACTAAATACTGTTGCATCGATAATTTCTCCATCTATTAGTGCAAGATTTTCTTTTAGAGCTTTTTTCTCTCCATTTTCACCTATGAACTCAATTTTAGCATTTCCCGCTGTTTCTTTTGTAATTGTTACAGATTTTTCATTTGAACGAAGATCACCACTTGTCATATGGGCGACATGTGATTTAGAGTCTTTAGTCCACTCACCCATTGGATGAGGATTCTGTTTAGCATAGATTTTTACTGGGCCGGGAACTCTTCTATCAGAATTACCCTCTCTTAAAACAGGATTAACTGCACTTCCTTTGATTTTATCAAACCTTGCTTTTATCTTTTTTTCCTCATCGTTACTTGGTTCTTCTGGATAATCAGGAATATTATAACCATGCTCTTGTAATTCCTTTACTGCTGCTTTAAGTTGTGGAATTGATGCACTTATACATGGCAGTTTGATGACATTTCCTTCAGGTTTTTTTACAAGTTCACCAAGCTCTGCTAAGTCATTTGATTGTCTTTGATTCTCATTTAAATTTTCTGGAAAGTTAGCAATTATTCTTCCCGCAAGAGATATATCTCTTGTTTCTACGGTAACTCCAGCAGCTTCAGTGAAAGCTTTGACGATAGGAAGAAAAGAATAAGTTGCTAAAGCAGGGGCTTCATCAACTTTTGTATAAATTATCTTCCCTTCATTACTCATTTTTATTTCCTCCATTACTTGACTTTCTGTGGTTTATCAGGCATCATATATTCTATATCATCCCATGGATGTCTGTAAAGTCTTGATTTCAATCGTTTTTGATCCATTATATGACCCATGAAACCAATGCTTCGTCCAAGAACAAAGAATGCATTTAGGATTCCAAGTTCGACAAATTCTCTAACTTGGTCTCTAGTGTAGCCAATACCACGAAGCATATCACAACATAGAACACCGATACATCCGTCAACATTCAATATCAAATTGTTTCTTTTTGACGTTGTTAGTTTTTCCACTGAAAGTGCATAGTCAAGAGTTTCAGTTATAGGGAAATTCTTCTTTGCAAAATCTACCATAATTGTAACTCTTACATCTGGATTTGTAACTGACTTTATTCTGTGACCGATACCCTGAATGTTAACATTTTTACTCTTCATATCTTTGACCATGAAACCCGGTTCTTCACCAGCGTAAAGATATTTTGTAAAGTGATCGGCTGATCCTTGCACTGCTCCACCAAAGCGAGGACCAATTGTTAAAAGTCCACTCACCAAAGATGAGATCAAATCTTTACCGGCTCTTGCTGCAACAATTGAATTGTGAGCACCAGATACTGCTGGTCCATGGTCTGCTGTCAAAAGTACTACTCTTTCGATGAACTCTCTTGCCCATGAAGGTAAATCTTTTTTAAACCATAGTAAACCAATAACGCCACCAAGACCCCATTTATCTTTAAAGATATCACTAATTTTTACACCACAATATCTTAATTCTTCTCCACGATCGTCAGAAATCGTGCTAATGAATTGTGCGGGACGTCTTATTATACCCTGTTTGAGTGCAACTGCATAATCAAGAGGTATTGTTGGTGGTTCTAGATCTGGAACTGGTTTAAGTTTTCCTGATTTGACAAGTTTAGTATATGCTTTATTTATTTGTTTATCAAAATCATCAAAACTAGTTGGAACATATGCTCCAGCTTGCTTGAGTGCCTTGTTTTTTGCATCTGCAGTTTCTCTGTCTGCACCTGCTCTTGCTCCAGCATGACCGAATTGAACTTCTGCAGGAAATACTTTTGAGCAAGTTCCGATACACCAAGCAACAACTGGTTTTTTGATTTTACCTTTCTTCATTGCTTCAACTACTGCGTATTCATCGTCCCCACCGACTTCACCAAGAAGCACCATCATTTTTATGTCAGGATTTTTTTCATATCTCATCATGTGATCAATGAATGTTGAGCCTGGATATCTGTCACCACCAATTGCAACTCCTTCATAAACTCCATCAGTGTTTCTGGCAATTATATTGTTAAGTTCGTTAGA
>WOR8_10005913_pt1 | contig 12952 bp, 12 predicted proteins | sample DeeMarSeWOR38_10_FD_19890 | JGI IMG/M metagenome (IMG submission 19890) | reverse complement strand
CCAATATATGGATAAGTTGTCTTCGGAGTTTGTGCACTAGCAGATGGTAAAGCAACAAAAGATAAAGCAATGGTCAATGTAAGAAGCAAAGCAATTATAGTCGTAGTTTTGTTTTTTGCACTGTTTCTGTTCATAACTAGTTTATTAAACATTCTTTCTTGTTCTCCTTAAAGTCTGTGCTACGCCATTAGTTTAATGCATTTAAAAAACTTTCCTAAGCCACAAATCACAAACATCATAAACTTCTCTGAATAGTATGAAATTTAACAAAAAATAGTGAAAAACGCCCATAAAGTCTGAAAAAAATGACAGGCAACCCGATGACTTGAGTGTATTCACCTAGTTCCAAAAAAACATTTCAACAACTGAAGTTAACAAAGCTATTATGATTCAAACAAAATACAAGTTAGAAACAATAAATGAGACTGAAGACTTGAGTTCGTTCAGGTTTGTGAAATACTGGTATTAGCTTTTACTCAAATATATCATTAAGCTTTTGCGGAGGAGTCCCACAGAAACTGGAAGTATTCACGGGCAAAACCCACTAAACCTATGTGATTGCTCCAAATAACTAAACTAGGTTTATCTTCACCCAAGAAAAGCATTGCTTCTTTACTATCAGCAATCACTCCACCTCCAAACATATGATCTCTAGCGCGTAATTCACCTATTGATGAAAGTTTTTTCAGGAAGATCCAGTCTTTAGCTTTTCCAGCAACCATGAGTTTGACGGTTACAGTTTTTTTCATGCCAACCATTAAAGGATCTGCTGAAGCAACTATGGCGCGTGCGAAGTTGGGAGCAGCGATCATAACCTCCTTTGTAGCTTTAGTTAGAACCTCTTCGAGTTTATTTAAAACCGCCTGTTGCCCCCGAAGTATTAACATATCTGGACGCTCAACGAGTTCCCGTTTCTCGAACATTGGCTGCAATTCCTCGGAGAGAGCGGTTTCCCAGATTTGGTACTTATCTTCAAGCCTCAATTTTGCATATGCTACAGCTTCATTCGGAGGGACTGGATGGTATTTGAAAGGACGGCTCTCGGAGCTTTTCACCCAGCCTTTTTGCTTAAGAGAGTTCAAAACCTCATAAATTTTTGAGTATGGAACAGAAGCTTCTTGGCTAGTTTCCATAGCTGTCATCTTTCCACCTTCCAATAAAACAACATACGCGTCAATTTCATTCAAACCCATTTCTCGTAGAACATCACGAGTGTTTTCGCTGATTGACATCTGATTCCCCTCAATCACCTTAGGAAAGGTTTGGAAACATTATTATGGCTATATTAACTCTTAAGCACTTCGAAAATCATAGATTACAAGGCATAGTGAAAAAAATGAATGCCATTAAAAGCACGAAAAGCATTTGTCCTGAATGCTTGAAAGTTTTAGACGCCATCATCTTTGAGGATCACGGTAAAGTATACATAAAAAAGAAGTGCTCAGAGCATGGTTCCTTCCAAGAATTGTATTGGTCGGATTATGACCAATATTTGCGCGCCGAAGAGCTCAGATATGAAGGCGACGGTTTAGACAATCCACGTACAAAAACAGATAAAGGGTGTCCCTACGATTGCGGCATATGTCCAGAGCACAAATCCCATACAGCACTCGCGATAATTGACATTACAAACCGATGTAACCTTACATGCCCAGTCTGCTTTGCGAATGCAGCTGCTGCAGGTTACGTCTACGAGCCCACAAAGGAACAGGTTACAGCAATGATAGAGAACTTGCGGGCAAATAGCCCCGTGCCAGCTACTGCACTTCAATTCAGTGGTGGCGAACCAACAATCCGCAACGACCTGGTTGAACTTGCAAGAAAAGCAAAGGAACTTGGTTTCCGTCACGTGGAAGTGAACACAAACGGACTTCGACTAGCTCAGAGTGTTGATTACTGTAAAGAGTTGAAAGAGGCTGGAGTAAGCACCGTTTACCTGCAATTTGATGGGTTAACGTCTGATGTCTATAAGTTCATCCGCGGCGTCGACCTGCTTGACATTAAAATGAAAGCTATTGAAAACTGCCGGAAATCAGGACTCCATAGCATAGTCTTGGTGGTCACACTAGTAAAAGGCATCAATGACAACCAACTTGGCGACATTATAGATTTTGCAGTTAAAAACTTCGACGTTGTAAGGTGTATCAACGTTCAACCAGTCTCACTTTGCGGACGACTGCCACAGAAAGAACGTGATAGAATGCGCATCACAATCCCTGATTTCATGCGTCTCGTCGAAGAACAAACAGAGGGAAAAATTAAGGTTTCAGACTTTTATCCCGTGCCTACAGTCGTTCCAGTTTCAAAAGCAGTGGGCTCACTCAAAGACAAGCGATATGTGGAGTTCACAGCACACCCTCACTGCGGTATGGCTACGTACCTCTTCGTGGAAAACGGTGACATTATACCAATTACTCGTTATGCAAACGTAGACAAGTTCGTTAAAACCATGAAAAAAGTTGATGAGAATGCTTCTAAAGGAAGTAAGAAAAAAGCCAAACTACGACTTCTCGGAGCAGCACGACATGTTAAATTCAGTTTCCTAAGAAAGTACCTTCTAAGAGTTTTGACGGAAGGAAGCTACAGCTCGCTAGGAGACCTGCAAAGGAAAACCATATTGCTTTCGGCTATGCACTTCATGGACCCATACAACTTTGACCTGGAACGTGTTCAAAGATGTGTAATTCACTACGCCGTACCAGATGGACGAATAATACCATTTTGCACCATGAACTCGATTCACAGACCTGAAGTTGAAAAAAAACTTGGGGTGCCTATCAAAGAATGGAAGAACAAGCATAAAGTAAAAATAACTCAGCCTTTATAGTTCAGCAATCAATAGAAAAAAGATGTGAGCAAATGGGCGGAAAAAAGAAACTCGGCTTAAAACAGATGGAAAGAATGCAAAGAAAGAGAGACGAAGAAAGCAAATCTAAAGAGAAAAAGAAAGAGAAAGCCGCACCGCCAAAACAAAGAAGGACAATAGACGTAGTAACTCCAGATGTGAAAAACACAAAAATTGTTGCCGAAATTAGAAAAATGAACGTTTTAACGCCTTATGCCGTAGCTTCAAAATTTAATATACGGATAAGCACCGCTAAGGATTTCTTAGAACAGCTGGAACAAAATGGCGTGGTGGAATTCGCCTCAGGAAACCATAATATAAAAATATACAAACCCATTATTGCCTAATTCTCTACGATAACTTTTCCCAAGTTTTAACTACTGAAGGACGGAAAGTCGCATTTGAAATTTCCTGAAAGAGTTTACACAGAAAAAGAAGTTAAAACTGCAAGAAACCTGATAAACAAAGGCTACAAGCACAATTTAACAGTACATGGAAACTCGAAATTTAAACTAAAAGTTAATGAAGCTCTTGAACTTGTAAAAACTGCAGGCTACTATGAGTTTTTAAGAACATACATAAAGAAAATTATTGAAATCGACGGATTAACTCAACTCCGCGAAACAGAAGCAATAATGTGGGCAAACAAATTTGCGGTTGAAAACCCTGTTGACGCGGCAAGCCTCTTTATTCAAAAAGCGAATCATATGAAAGAGTACCTTGAGGGTGTACTTTATTACGGAGGTACTGCAGAACAACGTTCAGTTGAAAAACGCATAAAGTTTTTAGAAATATTAAAGGAAAAAAGCCCAGATGAAACCGTGAAAGAAGAATGTTCACGGCTTCTGCAGATGTGGGAAGATAGCGCAACAGCGTTCTAGCTTAGCAACTCGACCTTAATCGTTGCTCCACTCTTTACTTGACTAAATATCTCTAAATTCTTTGTGATTTTCCCTAAAACATTCACGGAACTGTAGGGTTGCGACTGCCCATAAAAAACGCATAAAGCACTCCCCATCGGCCAAAAGGCTATATCTCCAGTTTCTACCGTGGTCTTAGCTTTTTCTTCACCAATTTTCACAGGAATTTCGAAGTAGACTTCTTCTTTCCATAAAGCGGCTCTACCCTCAACAGGAAGTTTTCGAAAAATTGTATCTATCGTTCTGGGTGCTAAAAACCTAACTATTTCACCTTCTGCTTCGCCCAATCCCTCAATAATGAATTTTAACTTAATCCGTGAAATATCGGTCTCATCAGACAATTGTTAACTTTCCTCCTAAAGAAACTACTCAATATCTTTTGACAATGAAGTCTTATTACTTGAACGAGTTTTCATATTTAACTCTTACAGTTTATCAATTCGCTTCAACATAGTTTTAGAAGTTGATCACCATCATAAAAAGCCCTACAGACAAGTAGTGAAAACTATAATATTCAACCACATTTACAAAAGCTCAAGAAGCGTTTTGCCTATGTAATCTATCTGTGTCTCCGTGACTCCTGGGTGAACGGGCAAAGAGAATACCTGATTTGCTGCCTTTTCTGTCTCGGGCAAGCTAAATTCACCGAAAGTCTTTTGATAGTAAAACATACGATGTACGGGGTTGACATAATAAGCTACAGCACCTATGCCCTTCTTTCGTAGTTCTTCCACAATCTTGTTTCGTTCATTTTCTGTTGCATTTTTGAGTCTTACAGTAAAGAGATACCAACTGTGTTGACGTTCCTCTGATTCTTCTGGCAGCTTTAGTCTATCTGAACTCGAGAGTAATTTTGTAAGTCTTCTAGCGTTTTTGCGTCGTTCAGCCACAAAGGTCGGCAACTTTGTAAGTTGCACTAATCCAATAGCAGCTTGTATTTCGGACATTCGATAATTGCAGCCCAGCATTATAGATGCATACTTATCTTTTTCCCCATGGGTTCTGATCAACCGCAAGGTATTCGCGATTTCATCACTATCTGTTGTTGTTACCCCACCCTCGCCCGTGGTTATGTTTTTACTCGCATATAGACTCCAGCAAGCAGCAGTTGCAAAAAATCCCGCAGGCTTCCCTGCGTAAGTTGCGCCATGAGCTTGAGCTGCATCTTCAATAATCGCTAGGTCATGTTTGGCAGCGATTTCCCTTATCGGCTTGCTGTCAGCCGAAAAACCATATATGTCAACAGGAAGTATAACCTTGGTCTTTTTCGTCAAGTTTTTTTCAATTTCATCTGGAGAAAGATTATAAGTTTCAGGGTCAATGTCCGTGAAAATGGGTTTACCACCAGCCAAAACGACCGCTTCGGCGGTAGCTACGAAGGTAAAGCTGGGTAATATAATCTCGTCACCTTGTTTAACTCCAGCAGCTAATACTGCAGAATGCAATGCTGCCGTTCCCGTATTCACGGCTACAGCATGTTTTACTCCAGCTACCTCAGCAAATCTTTGCTCGAATTGTGTAACGACGGGACCAGTGCCAAGTGCGCTTGTTAACGGACCTTTTCTCATTACTTTAGTAACAGCTTCAATTTCTTCTTCTCCGATTAAAGGAAGATTAATAGGAATCATATGCTTCGCCTCCAAGTAACAACAAATAGTGTTTATGAGTTCTGTATTTCAATTTACCTGTGTAATCTGTAAAAAGGAAGCTGAAAAGAGAGTAAAAACTATTCAACACTCATAAGGTATTCAGTTTTGTAGTCGACTACAACTTTCATTTTACGCTTACGCAAAGCTGCGTCAAGATTTGGGTCACCAGTGTCAACCCTAAGACTACGCAAACTTCTCAATTTGCCTTCTGTAGCAATCACTATTATATTGTCTAAACCTACATTAAGAATTACTTCTGGACTTATCTGTTGGTTTCCTCTTCCAAAAATGAACCCTTGGCCCCCAATTGGGGTCACAATTATTTGGGCGGTTTTTCCTGCAATTTCCTCCAGTATTTGTTTCTCATTCACATCATTGGCTATTGCTTTCTTGTTGCAAAATAGGTCCACTCCTAAGAGAGTCTTTTTAGAGTCCAACAGGTCAGCAATAGTACGGGTTGTGGTACCTGGACCAATAATGTAGACTACGTTAGCTTTCATTGTTTCAAGTATGTAGACGCCGATGGCTGCATGGTTTCGTAGTTCGCTTTCCGTCATCGGACTTGCAATCTTATTAATTTGAATTAGATGAGGCTCATAAGGAGCCAGAACGTAACCGTAGAGTTCAGCTGAAACACTGCCCGCTCTAAAAGCTTGCTCGTCGACGTCCATTACTTCGGTTTCTCTGAGGGGCAGAGTCTCATATAGAAAACGAATTACTACTCGAGCTGCAGCTTGGGGATTAACTGCAAAGACAGCGCTATGCATCTTGACTCCTGTTGGAACACCAAGAACTGGAAGAGTCATGCCAACTGCATTTAATATATCCCTAGCGGTTCCATCTCCGCCACAAAAAACCAGAAGCGAGATGCCATCATTAGCCATTGCCCTAGCAATTGTTATTGTATCTTCTGCGTTTGTTTCTTTTTTGCTCTCCCCAATAACCCTATAGGTGAAAATAGATCTCCTAACTTCTTCTTCACCCATGCTTCCAGCGCCCACGACAAGCTGCAACTCTTGCTTAGGAAGCTTCAAATTAGAGAGAAAGACTTGAGTTCTTAATGGTGCTATGGGCTTTGCACCCAAAGACTTAGCCAGATTGAGAATTTTTTTTCCATCTGTTCCTTTTAAGCCGACAGCCCCACCCATTCCAGCTACTGGATTAATGATTAAGCCAATTTTCTTCATTCGAGGAACACTCTTCTTATAAGTCGACTTGGATAAGCCATTCATTAGCCGCACTAGACAATTCTTATCTAAATGCTGAATACCAATAAAAACTAATTAACCAAAGATTTTCTAAATATTGATTCATTTTATAAATGTTAATTCAAGAAAAATGAAGGAAATGAGAGGGTACTACTCTCATCGTTTCTGAACGTTTTAGATTGTTTTCATTTTATGAATTTCTTGTTTGTGTCTTCCAGCCAAGGATATAGCTTGGCGAGTTTCGCCATTGACTCTGCTACTCTTTCCGTTGGGTATTCGTAAGGTTTCAGTTTGCCGTTGAAGTATTCGTCGTATGCTTGCATATCGAAAAAGCCGTGACCGCACAGCAAGAAAAGAATTGTTTTTTCTTCTCCTGTCTCCTTGCATCTTATAGCTTCATCAATTGCTCCTTTTATGGCATGAGACGGTTCAGGCGCTGGTATTATACCCTCAGCCTGGACGAAAAGTTTTGCCGCATCGAAAACCTCTATCTGGTTGTAAGCTTGTGTTTGCAACTGGTTTTCAGACGCTAACACACTTATAGTGGGAGCGATTCCGTGGTAGCGTAAACCGCCAGCGTGTATCGGAGCTGGAATGAAATCATGACCTAGAGTGTGCATCGGAACTAATGGAGTTATTCTTGCAGTGTCTCCGTGATCGTATTTGTATTCGCCTTTAGTGACTTTTGGGCAAGCTGTAGCTTCTGTAGCTATGAATTGTGTATTTTTAGGAGCTTTCCCAGTGATTTTGTCGTAGTAGAATGGCCAGAATAGCCCGGAAAAGCTGCTTCCGCCTCCTATGCAACCATATATGACGTCGGGGTAATCTCCAGCGATTTCCAACTGTTCCTTAGCTTCCAAGCCTTCAACCGTTTGGTGCAATAAGACATGGTTGAAGACGCTACCTATAGTATAGTTTGCTTCTTTCTCGTTAACTAGAGCGTCTTCCACGGCTTCGCTTATTGCGATTCCTAGACTGCCAGTACTGTTGGGGTCTTCTTTCAGAATTTTTCTACCGCTCTCCGTTTGTTTGCTGGGGCTTGCGTAACATTGCGCTCCAAAAGATTGCATGAATATTTTCCTGTAGGGTTTCTGGTCGAAGCTCGCTCTAACCATATAGACGGTTGCTTTCAGTCCAAACATTGCAGCAGCGAAAGCCAAAGCAGAACCCCATTGACCGGCGCCTGTTTCTGTGGTCAGACGTTCCGTGCCTTCCTTCAGGTTGTAATAGGCTTGAGCAACAGCTGTGTTGGGTTTGTGGCTTCCTGCTGGGCTGACTCCTTCGTACTTGTAGTAAATTTTTGCGGGAGTTTTCAAAGCCTTCTCAAGTCCAACGGCTCTAAAGAGAGGTGTGGGACGCCACATTCTGTAGACTTCGCGGACTTCTTCAGGGATATCTATCCATCGGTCTTGGCTCATCTCCTGACCTAGAATTGCCTTGGGAAATATTCTCGGAACGATGCCTGCTCCGGGTTGCTTTGTCTTATGGTCTATAAATGGAGGCAACGGCTTAGGCAAATCTGGAGCGATGTTATACCATTTTTTCGGTATTTGGTCTTCATCTAGAATTATTTTTCTATTAGGCATATAGTCTGTCTCCTAATATATGAGTTATAAATCGTACGTGAATGCCATATTAAATTCTTTGTGTACATATTTGTACGTGAATCTTGAGATACTGTAAGTAAGAATCAAGGCGTTCAAGCTCAACTTAGCTAAGGATTTATACTCAACTGTACAAAAATGTACAATAAGGAGAACTCTAATGTGGAACAGCATCAAAAAATACTTTGAAGGATACCCTGAAAGACTCAAGGTAGTACGCATTCTAGTAGAAAATGGGCTGAGCGCAAGAGAAGGAAAAATCTATCTTAACCAAATCGAAATCCCACCAGTACGTATCGCAAGAGTGGCCGGAGTAGACAGACGCACAGCAAACGAGACATTGAGGACTATCAGAAACAACCGCGAACTTAGATTAGTTTTTGAGGAAATGAGATCCGCTGGGCACTCGCTAAAAGAAATCGCAAAACCCCTGAATCTAGGCGTTGTGGAAATAACCCCAGTCGATGCAAAAACTGCTGGCATCCTCGCGAAATCTGCTACGACACTCGCCAAAGCGGGATTAAGCATTAGACAGGCAATTGTAGATGATCCTGAACTCTCCCCAGAACCGAAACTCACGCTAATCGTGGAGAAAAAAATTCCCGGCGAACTAATTTCTGACCTGCTGAACATTACAGGTGTAGCCAAAGTCGCCGTATATTAGCTGAAACCAATCACGGCTGAAGTGACAAAAAATACCAATGATACTACCGAATAACTTCAGCTTTAGCTTAGTTCGGCATCTCATGTTTAGAAAAACTTATATGGCGATTGTGTCTTGTTGTTGTGCGCATCAAAGGAGGCTATATTTGATTTGTCAGCACCTGCACAAGCTGGTGGGATACCAGTTTTAGTGTTGAAGGAAGGTTCAAACCGATCTCGCGGAAGGGAAGCCCAGCATACAAACATAACTGCTGCAAAAGTTGTGGCTGAAAGCGTGAAAAGCGCTTTGGGTCCTAAGGGTATGGACAAAATGCTGGTTGATAGCTTCGGCGACGTAACAATAACTAGTGACGGTCGCACAATCTTGGATGAAATGGACATTCAACATCCAGCAGCTAAGATGCTGGTTGAAGTCGCCAAAACACAAGATAACGAAGCAGGCGACGGGACCACGTCAGCTGTCATAATAGCCGGCGAACTTTTGAACAAAGCTGAAGAGCTAATAGACAAAAGTATACACCCAACCATAATAATTGACGGATACAAGAAAGCGGCAGAAAAAGCGCTTGAGACATTGGAAAAAATTTCCATACCAGTCAATTTGCAAAAGCAAGATTTCTTGAAGAAGGCAGCGATAACCGCTATGGCAAGCAAGGTAGTTGCTGACCATAAAGAATACTTGGCGGATATAGCAGTTAAAGCAATGCTCCAGGTTGTAGAAAAAGAAGGCAAAAAATACAAGGCTGATGTTGAAGACGTAAAAGTTGAAAAGAAAACTGGTCAATCCCTTAGGGATACAAGTCTAATTAACGGAATAGTTTTAGATAAAGAAATTGTACATTCTGGAATGTCTAAACGTGTAGAAAAAGCCAAGATTGCGTTACTTGACACTTCTTTAGAAATTGAAAAGACAGAGTTCGACGCAAAAATTAATATTGAAACCCCAGATCAGATTGAAGCATTCCTAAACCAAGAAGAAGCCATGCTTAAAGAAATGGTTAACAAAATTGTAGCTACAGGCACTAAAGTTGTAATATGTCAGAAAGGTATCGACGATATGGTGCAACATTTTCTTGCGAGGAAAGGAATAGTCGCAATTCGCAGAGCTAAAAAGTCCGATATGGAGAAACTAGCAAAAGCTACCGGAGGAAAAATAGTAACCAAGCTGAATGACATCTCCCCCCCAGACCTAGGATATGCAGCTCTTATAGAAGAACGCAGAATAGGAGATGACAAAATGACTTTCATCGAAGGCTGTAAACACCCGAAAGCAGTCACGATCCTAATTCGGGGTGGAACAAACCGCATGATCGCAGAAGCAGAACGTTCAATTCATGATGCTCTATGTGTAATCGAAGACATACTTGAAGAGCCAAAAGTTGTAGCTGGAGGAAGTGCTCCCGAACTTGAAATGGCTCGCACATTGAAAATGTACGCAGAAACCTTGCCAGGAAGAGAGCAAATCGCAGTTAAAATCTTCGCAGAGGCACTAGAAGCAGTAGCAATAACACTTACTGATAACGCCGGTCTAGATCCAATTGACATACTTTCAGACCTGAGGTCTAGGCACGAAAAAGGAGAAACCTGGGCGGGAATAGAAGCCATAGAAGGAAAAGTGCAAGACATGTCGAAGAAGGGCGTTTTCGAACCGATTACTGTTAAAAAACAGATAATCAAATCATCAACTGAAGCAGCTACGTTAATCCTGAAAATTGACGATGTTATTGCCGCTTCCAAAATGAAGGCGCCTCCAATGCCACCAGGAGGATCACCTGGCGGAATGTATCCAGGCGCTGGAGAGTACTAAATTACGTCAAAAAAAGAAGAAATATCTGTAGGTCCTCCGAAAATAACAAGGTTCGAGAAAGCAAGGATAGTGGGAGCAAGGGCGCTTCAGATTTCTATGGGAGCACCAATACTGATAGAGACTGGAGAAGCCAATTCAAATCCAATTGAAATTGCATTGACTGAGCTCGAAGGCGACATCTTGCCCATCACAATCAGAAGAACCCTGCCAGACGGAACATTTCAAGATATTCCTATGAAATGGCTTTTCAAACAAAATTGAGATACTAGCCTTTAATTTTCTTTGCTTCTGCGAGAGTAGCACAGATTCCTTCCCAGTGCGCACCTTGCCAATAGACATGCTCACATTTCACGCATTTCCAAAATTTATCATAATAATTGAAAGTGTTTTTCTCAACTTCATCTTTAACCGTATCTTTAGGTATTAGCCGAATTTCAGCGTTACACCTTGGACAGCGAGAACTGCTCAAATCTATAACCAAAGGAAAATCAAAACGTTCGGCAAGTTCTGCTAGCTTTTCAGCTTCTGCTAGACCTTTCACATAAAAGACATCAATACCTTTTGCAGTAGCACGCTGATAAAGTTCTGAGTCTCGAGTGAGGAGAGTCCGACGTTCTTTTTTAGCCAAAACAATCAACTCAGCATCCTCAGATTCGGTAGAGTACTTGACATCCTGTCCCAGCATGCGGAGCCATCGGGTTAGTTTCCCGAGCATTCCATCCGCAATGAATCTCACGAATGGTCTCCCCGAATTATCCTACCGCTTCCAGCTTTACCCACAATCTCCTTTTCGTCCATAACCGATAAGCCATTGACAAAGGTTCTTACGGGGCACCCTTGCACTTCCCAACCATCAAAAGGCGAGAACTTCGCTTTAGAATAGAATTTTGAAGCATTAATCTTGAATTTTCGCTTGAAGTCTATAACAGTTAAATCAGCGTTTCTTCCCTGTGTCAATTTACCACGGTCTTTCAAGTTGAAAAGCTCAGCGGGTTTTTGTGAGAGCAAATGAACAAGGTGTCCCAGTGAAATCCTGTTCTTTCTAACCATTGTCAACATGAGGGGAAGAGTAGTTTCCAGACCGGGCACACCGGCTTCAACGTCCCACACGCTACCGGCTGACTTCTCTCTTAGAGCGTGAGGGGCATGATCTGAACCTATAACGTCAACCCAACCAGTGTTAACGCCTTTCCAAAGAGCTTCGATGTTGTTTTCTCCACGAAGAGGAGGCATAACAGTTAACATTAAGCCATAATGCTTGTAATCGGCACTTGACAGGAAAAGATGGTGAGGAGTAACTTCACAGCTTACGTTTCCTCCAGATTTTTTCGCTTCAATCACGGCGTTTAAACCCTTCTCAGTTGTCATATGGCAAAAATGCAATCTTGCACCGATTTTAGCGTTCAATTCTAGCAAGTTTTCAACTGCTCTAATTTCAACATTTTCTGAATGTGCCTTCAAAAAGGCACTTGCATCATGACAATTGGCGCGCTTGAGCCTTTCTTCGTTAGCAATCAACAACCCTTTATCCTCAGCGTGAACTGCAACTGGAACATTCAATTCAACTATTTTTTTAAATGCTTCCTGCAAAGCTTCATCATCGTCGATGTTCAAGCCGCCAACTTGTTGAGCCATATAAAGCTTAAAACCCACTGCCCCCTGAGCGATGATATCCCCCATTTCTTCGAAGTCTTTTGGAAACTCCGAGTAAAACCCAACATTAACTAGACTTCTGTTTTCTGCAATTCTAATGCGATTCTTCAAGGTATCTGCGCTCATAGTCACTGGATCATTGTTGGGCATATCCAAAACAGTGGTTATTCCACCTGCTGCTGCAGCTGAAGTTCCAGTGCAAAAATCCTCTTTATACGCTTTCCCTTCATCCCGAAGGTGCACATGAACATCAATTAAGCCGGGAAGAACCAACATATTACCGAGATTTGTTTTCTCGTCAGCGGTTGGCATATGGGCCTCTTTGCCAATTTTGAAAATTTTACCTTTTTCTATGGCTATGCAGCAATCAACAACTTCATTGTTCAAGTACGCCTTAGCGTTTGTAAGAACGGAGTCAATAATCAAGTTAAACGCGCTCTTATTGAATAAAAAATGCAAAAACTAATTAAAGTTTAGCTTATGCCATGCAGTCTCCTGTGATGTCAGGGGCAATTCAGGTACCTAGTTCTATGCGGCAGTCTTCACACAAGTTTTGTCCATCGGTGCCTTTCAAGTTTTCCGAGAACACTCCACAACTGTCAC
>WOR8_10009540_pt1 | contig 12954 bp, 7 predicted proteins | sample DeeMarSeWOR38_10_FD_19890 | JGI IMG/M metagenome (IMG submission 19890) | reverse complement strand
ACAAACCCGAAAACCTATATCCCAGTAGTTGGCGTGTGGGATGCCTTCGCCCCTGATCGAGATAGCACAGTCGGAGTCAATGCTGCCCATACTGCCGCCGCGGAAGATGCGATTGTTGTCCAGGCTGCTGCTTGTCCACTCCCATACATTACCTGCCATATCACTCATTCCGTAGCCGTAAATCCCAAAACTACCCACCTGTGTAGTGCCGTCCGGATGCTCGGAATTCCTGTAGTTAGCAATGTCCGGTTCTATAATTTGGCCGCAGCCGTAAATATACGTACCGTCATAGTCGGCAACCGCCTGCCATTGCTCCTCCGTAGGAAGGTAATAGCCATAGTAGTTTGCAAAGGCCATAGCCCCATACCAACTCACGTAGGTAACGGGATGGTTGCCAAAGCCTTCATCGACGCTGAATGCGCCTTCGTTGTAATGGATCCGTGCTGCTCCGCCGTTGGTTGCTCCATAGCCGGTATAGCCCGAACCATCGCAACGATAATACCGCTGCCCGGTATAATCTTCACCGCTATTCGAACCGTCGGCGCCATAGACATCATTACCGTCTATCGTGATGTCGCCGGAGGCCAGGGCTGCGTTCAGGAAATCGCAATACTGGTCGTTGGTGACCTCGTATTTGCTCATCTGACCGTAAAAGCCCTGATCATCGATATCGACAAACACTAACGGCGTATTCGGCCCAGGCTCCCATGCCAAACGAGGGTAGTCATACCCATCCCACATCTTCCAGATGTCGTTGGGGCCGTTTACAGTTTCATCCATGAAATCCCAGCCGGAATCGAGGAATATACTGGCTGTTTGCATTTCAGTTGTGGTCTTGCCGCAGTTGGGATTACAACCGTTAGCCCCCTCTTCTTGAATCCCACACATGTTGAGTTCGCAACTCGTCTCGGTGTCCCAATAGCTATCAGTGATTTCACCATATGCATTCCAAAAGCGGGAATTAGATCCAACGAGTCCTCCGACTCTGGTATCTCCGCTGACCACACCGGAGCTGTAGCTCATAGTGATTATGCCTGAGTTTTCGCCCACAAGGCCGCCAATTTCCCAACTTCCGTTGACATGTCCAGCTGAATAGCAGTCCGATATGTTACCGTCACTGTTATTCCATCCTACCAGCCCGCCAATCCATCCATAACCCCCTACATTTCCTATAGAATAGCAGCCTAAGATACTACCAGAAATATTCTGGCCCACCAGTCCGCCAACAGCAGCGTCATCTCCCGCCACTGTACTACTGCTGTAGCTTGTGGTAATGCTGCCTTCATCATTGATGCCTACGAGTCCGCCGAGGTTTTCATCTCCGCTTACATTACCTTTGCTGTAGCTTGTGATAATGTTGCCCCGAAAATTGCGGCCTGCAAGGCCGCCAAGAATAAAATATCCACTGACTTCAGCAGTGCTGTAGCTCGTGGTGATACTTCTGCAGCTCATACCAACCAACCCGCCGACATGGCTGCGACCGCTGACTGCACCAGTACTACTACACTGGGTCACAGCACCGTGATTTTCACCTACCAGCCCGCCGATAAAACGTCTGCCCATTAAGTTGACATCCACTACTTCCAGATTCTTAATCTCAGCATTAAAAGCTAAAAGGCCAAACAGGCCCAGATAATTGTCACCGGTGATCGTCATATGCGAGATTGAGTGGCTGTTGCCGTCAAAGACGCCTGTGTAAAGAATCCCTTGAAAACCACCCTCAAAATTGTTGGTGTCCGGAGCGATCACGGCCCTGTCATAGACCTTTCGCCCCGGCAGATTCGGATCGAGGTCGATATCGGCTGTCAGGACGAAGTGCTTGTCGTAATCTTCGGGACTATCACCAAGCAGCATCAGGTCTTCTGCTGTTGCAATCTGGTATGGATCGTTAGGTTCTCCCATGCCGCCGCTGTATTTGGCATAGGCAGGAAAGCTTAAAGAGAAGATTGTGATTAATAAAGAGATAGTTCTTGAAAAACGTGAATTGCTCAAAGCCACCATTTTTTTCCTCCTGCCCCCACTTTTCTAATTCATAGTCACAGGGTCACAAACGGCTTTATCCAAGTTGATGCTGGAGTTATTGTAGCAAACTTCTGCTCTAAGTGTCAACGAAAAAAGCAGTGACGTCCCTATTCATCATCTTTTATGAATGCCAGTCTTAGGGGATTGGCACTATTTCTTATTCAAGAAAATAGTCTTTTGTCCGACGGTCGCTGCGAAGTGTTTGTAATGAATTGTGTAATCTCGATTTTACAGTTCCGAGGGGAATATTCATGGCGGCAGCAATTTCATTCAAACTCATATCATCTACGAATCGCATTAAGAGGACCTCCCGTTGCTCTTCGGGTAGAATCGCCAAAACAGCGACCAGTTCGGAACGGTAAACCTCAGTTTCTTGTGATGCAGGCTCCTGTGGTTCAATCAGTATATTTTCTTCGGATTTAAGTTTGTTTTTTTTGCTGCTGATTGTAATCGAAATATGCCTAACCGCCGGGTAAAGAAATGTCGTCACCGAAGATGTAAGCTCAAAACCGGGGAACTTGCCTAATAAGTAGGTAAAGGTCTCCTGTAGGACATCCAGTGCATCGGAATTGTTTCCGGTAAATCGCCATGCCAGCCTGTAAATCCAATCCCGGTATCGATAGTAAAGCCTCTCAAAAGCTTCGGTATCGCCATTGTTTATCGATTCTATCAATTCGGAGTCGGATTCCATCGAGAAGATTCCTTGCCGCCCAGAAAGAACCATACCCGTTTATCGGCCGATAATACTGATTTTGCCCGTTAATTGGTTATGCGGCCTATATAGTAAGACGGGATAAGATACGCCACTGATGACAGAAAAAATGAACTTTTTACCGGATTTAGCGTACATAAAAACAAATACGGACTCACAGCTTTTGAGTTTGTTGCTTTTTAACTTTAACAAACGAAAGTTCATAAAACGATTTTTTCTCCCCTCCGGAAAACATCGGGTAGCCAACGTTGCTCGATGTTTTCTTTTTTTATGCGTAATTTCCCACTAAATCCTGCCCATATTAAAATTACCACTGCGCTTCGATATAGGGGCCGACAGGACCTTTCGGCACAGGTTTCGGCCGGGACTTCAGAATCGCTTCGGCAACTGCGATATCACTTGAGCGGGTAATTTTAATATTGGAAGAATCCGTTTCAATGATTGTAACCTTGTGGCCCAACGCTTCAACTAATTGCGTATCATCGCTGATTTTGCTCTTATTGAGATTTTCGAGGTTTTTGTATGCCTTTTTAAGCAGGGAAGCGGAAAAAATCTGTGGCGTCTGAGCTTCATAAAGATCTGTTCTATCAATGGTCTTCGTAATTATATTATCCTTCACCTGTTTAATCGTTGCCGTTACCGGACAGGCAGGTAACGCTGCACCACTTTTGGCAGCAGCGGCGATAGTGGAATCTATGATTTCTTCGGTCACACAGCACCGGCAGGCATCATGAACCGCAATAAGATCGATGTCTTCCTTGACCAGTTCCATACCTTTAATGACGGTATCGAAACGCTCGGCACCACCCAGGAAGATTGACACGTTAAAGAATTTCAGATTGGGGCCCCATTTGACGCTCACTAATTCTTCATCTTCAGATGCGATACCCAATAGTATCTGCTTTACGTCGTCGCGATTGGAGAAAAGCTCTACACTGCGCAGGAAAACCGCCCTGCCGGCCACATCTACAAATGCCTTCTTTCTTTTGCCTTCGAATCGGCTGCTGGCCCCTGCAGCACAAATAATCGCAGCAACATTTTTACTCATAGCAAAGGTTCCTTTTTACTTCAATTCCATAGCAATTAATATTCGATTCCCTTTCTTGCCGGCTGGCCTTTATCGAACGGATGCTTTATGTTTTTCATTTCCGTCACCAAATCCGCCATTGCTATCAGTTCCGGCGTGGCCCCCCGACCGGTCAAAATGATTTCCACAGCCGAATTTCTCTTATTGATGAGATTTTTCACATCTTCCAGTTTAGCAAGGCCTTTCGAAAGGCAAAACACGATTTCATCAAGTATCAGCACATCGAATTTTCTTTCCACTGCCGATTGGGTAATTCTTTTAATGGCATTGCTGATTGCTATCTGTACTTCAGTGGCAGCTTTTTTATCATCTAAAGGACCGGATATATCCCACGGCACTTCGAGCGTTTCGACTCTTATTCTGACAGCCCCCAATTCAATTGCGAAACGTTCCCCGATATCGAGGTTTTCAGGCTTTAGAAATTGATAGACCAATACCTTGTTACCCTGGCCAGCAGCACGCAACGCTGCACCAAACGCAGCGGTCGTTTTGCCCTTGCCGTTACCTGTATAAATCTGCACAAGTCCTTTTTCCAGCATTGCTGTATTTTAGACAATAACAAATAAGATAGAAATAAAGAATAACATGAATAAATTACGATTATTTCTTATTTATGTCTTATCATTCGAGTCCTGTCCCTTAGAATCCGGTTCTCCCGGGAGTTGCGGACTCTTGCCGTTTGCAGATAAGTCTGCTATTGATATTTCCGTTCTGTATTCCGGATAAGAAAGTGAAACGATTTTCTTAAAGGCCATTTTTGTCTTGTCCTTCAAAAGGTCCAGAACATAGAGGTCATTGACATTCTGCAAGGCGTTGTTCCTTGCCTCTTCGTCGAGGGAAAGAACTTCATCTGAACTGAAATCCTCTATAATGTCATATTTCCAGGGGACATTCTCAGCCTTTTCGAGTGGGAGCTTATAAAACTTTCTGTTATAAATCTCACAGCTTAAGACCTTTGGGGTCGGAAGGTCGATCCGAATAAGCTTCCGTGAATCCTCCACATCGCAACTCAGGCGGTCCAGATCGAAGCCGACTTTCAGCTTCGCAGTATATCTCAGCAATCCCCTTTTCCAGCGAACGGTTATAAGGCGTGTTTTCTTTTCCTTGATTTCCGTGACTCCTTCAGTTCTGTATTCCAGGACAGCCAATTCCGCTATTGCCTGAATGGATTTAATAAGAAACGTACTCGTCTTCGATTCGGTCTGCGGCGCGCCGGCAAGCTTCCTGCCGATAAAGAAAGCAAGCACTCCGATTATTAATATGCTTGTAATGTAGATAGCATACCACATATCATTCATTCCCATTAAAACTAAAGAATTCTTCGTTTAGATAGTCCTGAGAATTGCCTGATTATTTCAGAGAATATGTCACTTTTGTTAAAAAATCCAACAATTCCTATAACAAGCATTGCCTTTCGAGCTACAAAATAACCACAAGCTACAGCAGCGTCAAAACAAAAATTAAGCTCGAAAAAGCAGACAGTGTTCTATCCAGAGATTTTCCTTGATAAAGAGGTGTATAATCTGGTATAAAAAAGGACAGTCAGAAATAGTGGATTATCAGTTTTCCAGCAGTATTAATTTGTATCGTTCATTTTGGTTTGACTTTTCAAGAAACGATATATCAGCTTTTTAAGAAAAGGAGGTGATGGCAAATCATTGTCCCGCATAAAGATAGTTTGAATATCTTGAAAGTGAAAAGCTTTATTGGTCATTTTATATAAACTTATTAAAGGAGGATCATTATGTTTCGTAAATTAGTTTATCTGATTTCTTCTGTTTTGCTTCTGGTCATATCTATTAATATCGCTCAAGCTGATATTAAATCTGATCTCATATCGTACTGGAAGCTTGACGATGGAAGTGGAACCATTGCCAAGGACAGTGCCGGCAGCAACGATGGTATACTCAAAGGAGATGCGAAGTGGGCGGAAGGTTGGGTCATCGGTGCCGTCGAGCTTGATGGAGCCGATGATTATGTCGATTGCGGGGAAGGTACCGTATTCAATACGGTCTGCAGGAACGTAATTACACTATCCGCTTGGGTAAAGCCCAACCCGGCCCTCGGACCTGATTGGGGAGGTATCATCATAAGAGGATGGGGTTATCTGTTTGGCGACGTTGATCCATATGACACATTCGCTTTATATTATCACAGGCCTAATAACAGGATGGGCTTCAAAACCAATGGTACTTCACCTAATTGGCTGGCATCTCCGAATGATTCAGCATCTGATTTGTTTAATGAAGAGTGGCATCATGTCGCTGCGGTGTATGATGGTGCCGAGAAGGTGATTTATCTTGATGGTGTAGAGATCGTCAGAGGTGATTCTACGGGTCAGATTGGTACGGGTGAGGGCACCGGACGAGTTCTAATCGGTGGTGGTAGAGATGCAGAGCCGATGGTTATTGAATTCGGCGGTCGTATAGATGAAGCACGCATTTATGACCGGGCACTAACGTATGAAGAAATTATAGCTGTCATGGAGAATATGGAAGATATGCCGTATGCTATGAGTCCGGATCCACCCGTCGGCGCTCTTCATTTGGAAGCCTGGGTAACCCTTTCCTGGAGGGCGGGAGATTTCGCTGTCTCACATGATGTGTATATAGGTGATAATTTTGACGATGTCAATGAGGCCACGCGAGATTCAGAATTGTTCCGGGGCAACCAGGACTTGACATTTTATGTTGCCGGCTTTCCAGGATATGCTTTCCCGGATGGTCTCGTTCCCGGCACAACATACTACTGGCGAATCGACGAGGTCAACGAAGCCGAGCCGAACAGTCCCTGGACGGGCGATGTCTGGAGCTTCTCTATTCCCTCCAAGACCGCATACAATCCTATTCCGGTTGATGGTGCTGAATTCGTCGATTTGAATGTGGAGCTTACATGGACGGCAGGTTTAGGAGCAAAATTGAATTTTATTGTCTTCGGTGATGATTATGACGAAGCAAGCAACACTCCAGCCGGTGTTCCAAGCGGCCCTGCCCGTTACTCTCCCGGCCCACTTGAATTGGCAAAGACTTATTACTGGCGTGTCGATGAGTCCGATGGCCTCCAGACGTACAAAGGGGATGTCTGGAGCTTCACGACTGAAGGCGCGGTAAGCGGCCCGAATCCCGCCGACAGAGCAATGGATGTAAATCCCGCACAGATTCTTACCTGGGATGCCGGAGCGGTTGCTGCTTCGCACGAGGTGTACTTCGGAACGGATGCGGATGCCGTGGATAATGCCACATCAGCATCGCCCGAGTATAAGGGAACAAAAGCGCTCGACCAGGAGAGCTATGATCCCGGTTTACTTTCATTGGAAACAACGTATTACTGGCGGATTGATGAAGTCAATAATACTAATCCCGATAGTCCTTGGGCCGGCAATGTTTGGAGCTTTACGACCGGCAATTTCTTTGTCGTGGACGACTTCGAGGATTATAACGTTGACAATAATGAGATATGGTGGACATGGAAGGATGGACTCGGTTACGTCGCCCATGATAACGAACCGGCCTACCCCGGCAATGGAACCGGCTCGGCTGTAGGTGATGAGACTACTGCTTCTTACACGGAAGAGACCATTGTCTATGGAGGTAATCAATCGATGCCGTTATTCTATGACAACAACAAACAGGGATATGCGTACTATTCAGCGACAGAGAAAAAGTTAAGCGATTTGCGTAACTGGACAGAGGAAGGTATCGCGGAATTGTCGCTGTGGTTTAGAGGCTATCCTGCGTCGGTCGGCAGCTTTACTGAAGGGCCGGTTGGCACCTATACGATGACCGGCTCAGGCGCAGACATCTGGAACGTCAACGGCGTAGAAGCCGATGAGTTCCACTTTGCATATAAGATGCTCACCGGCGCCGGCTCGATAATCGCTAGGGTTGACAGCGTCGAAAATACAAACGCCTGGTCAAAGGCCGGCGTTATGATTCGAGAATCGCTGAATCCCAATTCGGCACATGCTTTTGCATGCGTAACACCAGAAAATGGTGTAGCCTCACAGGGTCGTCCCAGCACAGGCGGTGCCAGTTTCAATTATAATCAAACTGGTGTTGCCGCACCTTACTGGGTGAAGCTGGAGCGCAGCATTTCCGGGCTATTTACAGTTTCGCATTCAGCGAACGGTTCGAACTGGCAGCAGGTAACGGGAGCAATACCCCAGAACATCGCTATGGGCGCAAATGTATACATCGGTTTGGCGCTGACCAGCCACGACGCAGCTCAGACTTGTCAGGCCATATTCTCGAACGTCACGACTACCGGCAATGTCAGCGGGCAGTGGACTGACCAGGACATCGGAATAACCAGCAACGATCCTGAGCCCCTTTATGTGTCAGTAATGAATAATACCGGAGCACCTGCGGTGGTAGTTCACGATGATTCGGCTGCGGCGAACATTGACACCTGGACCGAATGGGTGATTCCATTACAGGCTTTCGCTGATCAGGGTATAGTCTTGACTGATGTCGACAGGATTGCAATCGGATTAGGGACTCAAGGCAATCAGACGACTCCCGGCGGTTCCGGCAAGATGTACTTCGATGACATACGCCTGTATCGCCCGAGAGATACTGCTGTTGAGTAAGTACAGTTTTGGTTTTGACATTTAAATAAGCGACGTATATCAGGATTTTAAGGAAAAGAGGCCTTGCCAAATTACAATTTATTTTCCTGCTTGAGGCCATACAGAATATCGAGAAAGTGAAAAGAATTGTTTGTAGTTTCATTGAAAGTTATTTTGAAAGGGGCGTTATGATTACACGAAACAAAAGCAGAACAGCATTGAGCCTCGTCGTTGTGGTGATGGCAATGCTTGTCCTCATAACCACCTTGGCCAACGCAGATCTCGTTGTTGAGGAACAGCTTATGTACGAGGCTGCAATGCTGGATACCCTGAATGGCGGAATCGGTTTTGATGGTCCCTGGGTAGCAACGAAGTCACACGGTAGGGATTATTTCGTCGGATTGACAGAATTTGCAGACCAAAAACCTCTCAACGAAGATTCGGGTCTGTCATTCTCAACATTGCGCGTGGCCGGTAGTGCCCTATCCCGTTTTGGCAGTGCCGGCAGGGCTGAAGCACACCGAACGATTTCCGCCGCATCGCAGGATTTCCGCCGCATCGCAGGCCGCTCTCACACGCGACAACACGACGATCTGGTTTAGCCAACTCTTTGCGGGACCTGCCGCCAATCGAGGTGCGATGTTCATTTTCGGAACGCAGCCGCTCAATCATACGGGTCTCCATACCATGGCCGCCCCCGGTAGTGGTTTTGGGTTCTCGATCCACAGTCCTTCCGATGGCACCATCAGCGCGGTTGCCTTCAATAACAGTGTTGACGCAACCATTGAATCGGGCGTTTCATATACACCAGATCCTATAACAGCGGTTAGTCTGATTGTTGGCAAAATCAATTGGAAGCCCAATGGCACGCCCGATGAGTATTTCCTCTTCAACGTCACCAATTTGGCCACCGAACCGGCGGAGTCGGAGGCTATCGCATCGATCACGAACCTGGATTTTGACCAGTCGGCCTTTAATCAGATCGCACTGTGTGATGGCACCAACGCCGTCACCGATGAAATCCGTTTCGGAACCAGCTTCGCCGACGTAATGGGTGTTGTTAAGAAGGCCATCAATCCTAATCCGGAGGATGGCGCAATGATTGAAGGCACATGGATTACTCTTAATTGGTCCCCAGGCAGTTCTGCCATCTCACACGATGTGTATATGGGTGATAATTTTGATGATGTTAATAACGCAAATCGGGATTCAGACCTATTCCGAGTCAACCAGGATTTGAATACAACATTTTATATTGCTGGTTTTTTGGGATATGCCTACCCGGATGGCCTCGTTTCTGGCACTACTTACTATTGGAGAATCGATGAGGTCAATAATGCAAATCCGAATAGTCCCTGGAAAGGCGATGTTTGGAGCTTCACGATTCCTTCCAATAAAGCCTATGAACCGATTCCCATTGATGGCGGCAAATTTATAAATCCAGATAATCTGACTCTAACCTGGACGCCCGGTTTCGAGGCGGTAATGCATACTGTGTACTTTGGTGACGACTATAACACCGTGGCGAATGCCACCGAGGGTGGTAAGCAGGAATTACAGGCAAACTTCAGCCCAGGGCCGCTTGAAAAAAATAAAACGTATTATTGGCGAGTCGATGAGCTAAACCGAGCCCAGAATATATACACAGGCGATGTCTGGAGTTTCAAAACAATGCCTGATATACCCATTACCGATCCTAATCATGTTGGCTGGTGGAAGTTCGAGACCGGAGCGGGCAACAAAGTGATCGACTTTTCGGGTCACGGTAATCACGGAACAATTGTTGACAAGGTTCATTGGGTACTCGGTCAGTTTAACCTGGCGCTGGAGTTTTTCGGTGACAACCAGGGACACGTGGAACTGCCGGCGAACATGGTCACCACAGCCAGTGGTTCTGTCGCTATGTGGGTCAACACCAATCAGACCGGTGACCTTTACTCTGAAGGTACGTTCTGGTATGGAGCCGAAAGTGCCGACATGGGTTTTATGGGTTTTGGCGACCAGGAAATTCATATTCACAGTCAAACTAACGGCACTTTGGGTTTCTGGATGGGAGGGACCACTAATGTCAGCCTGGGTGGTCCTATGCTTGCCGGCACAGGTTGGAACCACGTGGCAGTAACGTGGGATCAGAAAGATGGTTGCAGGTTGTATTTCAACGGTGTACAAGCTGACTTCCAGGCACACAACGGTAAAGTAGCAGACCTGGCTGTGATTCGATTGGGACGACCTAACAGAAACTTTAGATTTCTCAAAGGCTTCCTGGATGATGTCAGGCTGTTCGACCACGCGATTACCGCTGAACAGATTAACGAGATTATAACCAAGGGCGAGGATCCGCTTAAGGCAGGCACACCCAGCCCCGGCAACGGTTCCGTGGAGACCATAATCGCAGCTCAGACGCTGAACTGGTCTGCAGGAGAAGGCGCAATCCAGCACGATGTCTACTTTGGTACAGATCATTGTGCAGTCGCCAATGCTACCACTGACTCACCCGAGTTTCAGGGCAACCAGGCCGAGACCAGCTTGTCGGTTGCTGGTATGATCGAACTCGGCGGCGGAGACTACTACTGGCGAGTAGACGAGATTGCAGACGACGGAACCGTGACAGCCGGAACAACCTGGAAGTTCACTGTCCCTGATTACCTTATCGTGGATGACTTCGAGGCCTATGATGTTGGTAACAATGAGATATGGTGGTCGTGGAAAGATGGACTTGGGTACGCAGAGCATGATAATAAGCCGGCCTATGACGGCAACGGGACAGGTTCTGCCGTCGGCGACGAAACAAGTTATAATTACATGGAGATGACTATCGTCCACAGCGGAGGCAAATCGATGCCATTCTGGTACGACAACAATAAGCAAAACCTTGCTAAGTATTCCGAAGTGGAATTAACGCTTCCGGCCGGCCAGCGTGATTGGACAGTCGAAGACATTGGTGAATTGTCACTGTGGTTCAGGGGCGAGACTACGAACGCTCAAGAACAGTTGTATGTTGCCGTATCCAACATCGCCGGAGCATCTGCAATAATGGTACATGACGATCCGGACGCTGCAACGATAGACACCTGGGCCGAGTGGATCATCCCGCTTCAGGCTCTTGCCGATCAGGGCATAGATTTAACCGACATTGACAGGATTGCAATCGGCCTGGGTACTAGGGGCAATATGACAATCCCTGGGGATTCGGGTAAGATGTATATTGATGACATCCGCCTGTATCGCCCAAGAAAAATCGTCGTTGAATAAAGGCGTTTTTAGCCTCAATATCAACAGGGCTTGTATTAGTTCGGGGCCTATGCCGAGTAATTTGGCATAGCTCCTTTCTTATAGGACAAGTAGGAAGTAATTTTCCGCCGATTATAAAAATGCTGCAAATTACCTCTAATTTTCTTGCAATATCCGCATTCGGGATGTAAAGTAGGATTGAATTTATTAAACTGATTTTCATATTGGAAACGATAAAAAGATTAGTATTTTTAGGTCTCTATTTGTAGAGCTTAAGGCGGCGTAGCTCAGTTGGTTAGAGCATGGGATTCATAAGCCAAAGCTTCCCTTTGTAAGTATTTGTGTCTAAGTGATTAACAATTGTCAAAAAAAGACTTATGAAATTAACCGAGAACCAACTAAGAACTGACATAGCATCAAACGTGCAGTCTTGGTGCAGATTTTGGTGCAGATAGGTAGCTCATACGATCCTAAATTATAAACCGTATTCGAGATAGTAATCCAAAGGTATCATAACCTCTTTTCGAAAAGCTTCATGTTAGTGCGGACAATTCATTAGTAATGTACGTGGATTGTATGGTGCTGATTAGTCGTTCTCCAACAAGCAGGACAAAATCCATGAATCTCATTGTTTTTCTCCGAAGCAACGAAGTTTGGCATCTTACGTTGCAATATAAAACCGATCCCCCCGCTACGGCCATACTATCCCAGATTGGAGCAGCGTCTGTACTACAGGGAAGTAAGGGGGTATAGTCCTTGTTGTACGATTACCCTTTCACCTTCGTTCTCGGACCACTGTAGCTAAAGCTTGCTCTGTAAATTATTTACAGACAATGTTATCGGCTCTTCGTCCGACTCACGAGGGGCGCGCAACGAGCGCGCCACAGATTAGCCCTTACGTGATGCTTCAGAGGCCACCCGGGCCCGATCCAGAATGTCCTTTCGAACCGCCAGATAGAACCGTTCAGTAGTCTCAATACCGGCGTGTCCGGCCAATTCCTTGACCTCATGGAGACTGAGTCCCTGAACAATCCAATTGCTCAAACAGGTTCGTCGCAGATCGTGGAAGGTACCTGTGTGAATACCCGCCATCGACCGGATTTTGTTGAAGTGGTGACAAAACTTCGACAATGGTGATCGGCCTTTCTCAACATCCCACTGCCCCGCCCTGCGGAGTTCCTGGATGCACTCGTAACGAGCCATCGGAACAAAGATGTACGGGCAGCCTTCGGATTGGGACATCTGATGCTCAACCAACAGTCTTACCAGTTCGGCAGTCAGCGGAAGCGTTCGCCGTTCGGTGTCCTTGATGTGCCATTCCCAAGTGTCCTCCCG
>WOR8_10006193_pt1 | contig 12957 bp, 11 predicted proteins | sample DeeMarSeWOR38_10_FD_19890 | JGI IMG/M metagenome (IMG submission 19890) | reverse complement strand
ATCCACGTAAACATAGAATACCTTGGAGGCCACTGCCAGTCCCACACCAGCCAGTAAACCAAGACCCCCTATAGCCAAACCCGCAGCGAGCATATTCACATCTCCTCAATCAAGTATAGTAAGGTGTTTAGATTACGATGCTTTTGTTGCTTCAGTCCCTTCTTGTCTTTGCAGAACAATGGAGTAATGGAGTAGTGGAGTGCTGGAGTGTTGGAAAATGATGGAAGAGCACATACACGGACACAATTTTAACCGATTTGGAACTCTTTTCCCATTTTTCCACAATTCCATCCCTCCAGCTCTTTAATCTGTCAACCCAGCGAAACCAAAAAAAGCCAGGGCCAGGAGTCCAACCGTTATCATGGCAATGGGCATGCCGGCAAAGGGCCTCGGAACCCTGGCCGTAGGGAATCTTTCTCGCAGACTGGCAAGCAGCACCATAGCCAGGGAAAAACCCACCGCTGAAGCAAATGAGAAGACCACCGTCTGCATAAAATCGAATTCCTCTTGGATATTAATGATGGCTATTCCCAATACCGCGCAGTTGGTGGTAATCAACGGGAGGAATATGCCCAGTGCCTTATAGAGGGCAGGAATCGACTTTTGCAGAAACATCTCCACCAGCTGAACCAGCGAGGCAATGACCAGGATAAAGGCAATGGTACGCAAGTATTCCAACCCCAAAGGATTCAGGATAGCGTATTGGACAACCCAGGTGATCATACCGGCGAGGGTCACCACAAAAATTACCGCCATTCCCATGCCGACGGCGGTATCCATCTTCTGAGAAACGCCGAGGAAAGGACAGTTTCCCAGATAGCGGGCCAGGACGATGTTGCTGACCAGGATGGCACTGATAATGAGGAGTAGGTAGTCACCCATTGTACTAGAACCTCCCTTTCAGGGTTGGTTTTGTAATCACCAGCTTATTGAATCCGAAATTCGAAGCACGAAGCACGAAACAAATCCAAAATCCTAATTCTCAAATGTTCAAAACGAAACTAGTCAAAATCATTTCTTTGGTGTTTTGGTCATTCGGATTTTGAAAATTTGAATTTGTTTCGGATTTCGAATTTCCCTCCCTTCACTAATTCATACTTCTTTATGGCTACATCTAAGGTGTCTGGCTCCAATTTGGCTTCTATGGCGATCCTTAGTGTGCTGGTCTTCTCCGGCTGATTATATTCATCAGACCGAGCAGAAACCCCAGACACACGAAGGCACCAGGTGCCTTGACCATGAAGCTCAGAGGCTCAAATGAAGACCACATTATTTCTGCGCCAAAAAGTTTTCCGCTTCCCAGTATCTCGCGAATACCGCCCAAAACGGTGAGAGAGATAGTAAAACCCAGCCCGATCCCCAGGCCGTCTGCCAGAGAATGGATGATAGGATTCTTGGAGGCGAAGGCTTCTGCCCGCCCCAAAATGATGCAGTTGACCACAATCAGATACCAGTATGCCTGCAGAAGCAACTCCGCCATGACCACGAAAGAGGCGATGACCACAATGTAGGAGGCAATTCTCACCTTGCTGGGTATGAGCTTTCTCAGTATTGAAACAATAACGTTGGAAAGGACCAGAACGAAGGTAGTGGCCAAGCCCATTCCCAAGCCGTTTTCGGCCATGGTGGTAACTGCCAGAGTTGGGCAGAGGCCCAGAACCAGTCTGAAAGGTGGGAGCTCCTGCCAAAATCCTTTGGTAAATTCTTTGACCACACTCATGACTAAAAGGTCTCCTTCTTGATTTGGGGAAACTGCTCCAGGGCGGCACTCACAGCCGCGATCACGCCGACGGTGGAGAAGGTGGCGCCGCTGAGAGTGTCAACCTTTCCCCCATCGGCGGCAAGTTTCGTGGTGTCCAGGTCCAAGCCGGCAAATTGATCAGTGAACTCAGACTCGACAATGCGGGCGCCCAAACCGGGAGTTTCGGTATGAGTCATGATACTTATGCCGGTGAGCGTGCCATTTGGGTTGACCCCGATCATCACTTCGATCAGATCATGATAACCTTTGGCAGCGGCACTGTAGGCTATTGCCTCGGTCTTGCCGCCTTTTTTTGCAGGAAACACCACCACCTCAACGGGGTTACCTTCCTTATCTTCACCCACAGCCAGCTTGATCCGTTCCTTGATGGGGTCGTTGTCATAGTCGCTCAGCACCGCCTTCATGGAAGGCTCTTGTACGAATTTGATGTACGAATACTCTCTGGGCTCTTCGGTAGCCTCATTTACGTATGACAACACCACACCCGAGGTGGTGCAGATCACCAACAAAACCACGACCATTTTTATTAGATCACGCAACTTCTTTTACCCTCCCATAGACCCGGGGTCGCACCCGGTCCAGCAGCGGTGTGGTGGCATTCATGATCAATATGGCAAAGGCCACACCATCCACATATCCGCCCCAATATCGAATGATCATGGTAAGCACACCGCAACCAATGCCAAAAATGATCATCCCCGGTGCAGTCACCGGCACCGTACCTTTATCAGTAGCCAGGAAAAAGGCTCCCAAGACCATCCAGCCGCTCAAGAGATAGATGGTGGGGTTGGCATACACTTCCGGATCGATAAGCCAGAAAATCAGGCCGAACAGCCAGGCAGACGCAAGGAAACTCACCGGTATGTGCCAGGTGATGACACGGCGGGCCAGAAGATAGATACCGCCGATGAGTACGGCGACCACGCTAACCGTACCGATGGTTCCCGGCACGTTTCCAATGAACATGTCGAGCCAGGGCAGATCAATAAGAGTCTCGACACCATCCACCCGGATTACCTCCAGAGGTGGATACTCGATATACCCTCCCGGCTCCAAACCGAACAGCGGCTCCGGCATGATCCAGGTTGTCATCTGCTCAGTAAATGAAATTCTGGCAACGGCCCAGCCCACCAGAACAGCATTAAAAGGGTTGTTGCCAAGACCGCCGTAAATTTCTCTCCCCAGGATCACGGCAATGCCGGTACCAACCACCGCAGTCCACCAGGGGAGTTCAGGTGAGCAAATCAGTCCGAAGAGGAGCCCCAACACAAGGCTGCTACCGTTTTTGATTGTGAGCTTCCGTCCCGTCATACCCTGCATTCCGGCCTCACAGGCAACTGCCGTGGCCATGCAGATGAGGGCAAGTCTTAAAGAGGCGAATCCAAAGAAATATATGCCGGCCAACAGAGCGGGTACTAAGGCAATCAGTGTGTTGTACATCAGATGTGAGGTGGTGATCTTCTGCTGGATGTGGGGGGCGACTGAAACTCGAAGCATTGGCTTATCCAATGAAATTGCTTTTTCCATGTGATCGACCTCTTTAGGCTAGGCTGAGCTCACGTTTTCCATAGCGCATCAGATGCAACATGGGTCTTTTTTCAGGGCAAACATAGGCACAAATTCCGCACTCAATGCAGTGCAGCAGGAATTTATCTCTCGCTTCCTCAAACATTGAAAACTCACAATACTTGGAGAGTTCATTGGGAAGGAGGCGGGACGGACAATGACGGGCGCACAGCCCGCAGTTGATGCAGGCGTCTGGAGAAAAACTCTTCGCCTCGGTTGCCGTTTGGAAAATGAGGGCCGCCGTCTCTTTGGTAACAGGGATATCCGTGCTAAAGAGAGCCACACCTGTCATAGCGCCACCGGCGATTACCTTTACTGGTTCACCCTGGAGCCCGGCCTGTTGTTCAATGAGATCCTGAACAAGCGTTCCTAATCTGACTCGAAAGTTCTTCACAGCAGGTATGCCTGCTCCAGATATGCTTATTACTTTCTCCACTTGGGGTTTCAGGTCCCTGACAGCCTCCACCAAATGCACCAAAGTGACTGCATCTACCACAGCAACTCCAATGTCCTGCTCGTTCCCGTCGGGCAAAGGAATCTCCCGGCCCGTAACGCACTTGATCAGGATAGGATTGAGGCCGAGAGGATACTTGTCTTTGCCTTGAAATATCTGAACGCCAAGTCCTGCCAGTTCACCAGACAGGGGTGAGCTTACGGAGCCATTTGAACTTACTGCCAGAACCATCTGGGCAGAACCGATGAGTTTCTGTAGGATTCTGATGCCGTCAGCGATCTCGGAGCTGTACTTGGTGAGGACAGCCCCTTTCGCCGCCATTCCTGGCTCAGCATCGATACCGTTGATGATGACGGTATCCACCGGTTTGGTCTGGGGGATGCCCACCAGAAATTGAAACTCCTTGGATGGTTCTGGTTTGACAAATTTGGCATGCAGGGGCATGCTGGGAGGACCAATTTCTACGACGCCGGCAGCCTTCACGTCGGGCAGAAGTTGCTTTGATTCCTTGTCTGAGAAACTCTCATCCGCACGGATTTCTTCGAGCCACGAGTCGTTTCCGTCGGATTCGACGATTACTGAGGGCATTTTGTTGCCGCTCAGGTCAGACCAGGGTCGAATCTCCGTTACTGTCCCAGAAAGAGAGGAATGCACGGGTGCAACAAGAAAATCATCGCTCTGACCGATCAATTGTCCCGTCTTAACGTGCTCACCCACCTCGACAACGGGCTTGCAAACCCGACTCTCACTTTGCCCCAGGGGAAGAACCACCCTCTTGGGAAGGGGAGCGTCCTCTATTGCCGGATTGCTAACTTTCTGCGGAGGGAGGGTGACACCGCGAAAGGATGTTTTAAGGCCCATAGCTTACCTTCTACTGTGGATAGTTGGAATTAAGAAGAAAAACAAGGTCTAGCTCACACGGAATTTAAAGTAGCTCTCTTGTGTTGTGGAAAAATCGGTCGCCAAGGTGATTCAGGCGAGACGTAGTAGTTTTGAAGGAAAAAACAATAGTGTAAAGAGATCCTGTGTTTTATAACGAGGAGATTCTTTAGCACTTTTTTTCACGTAACATATATAAAACACACCAACATACCGAGTCAAGAACATTTTTTCACGAGCTCTGGTTGAAGATGGGCAAATACTTCTACAATAAATGACATAGTAGCTCGTATGATCTAATGACGGCGAAGCATATCGACCCAAATCGCCTTGCGCCCTGCGCCTTATGCCCCTGGCCCCATGCTCCCGTGCTATAGTCTTTGAGCCTCATAGGCACGCCTGTTGCATATGAAGAAGTTGGGATATTGTGGACGTTGCATTGCAATATCTTCTCAATAATTTTGTGGCATTTCCAAGACACCAATAGAACAACCGGTGTTGCTTGGCTACGGCGGAAAAAGCATGTCTATGAACCGCTTTCAGATGAGTCTGAGAACCAAGGTGGTCTTGAGTCTCACCTTCTTGATGGCTTCAGCCATGCTATTGATCGGCATGGTCATGCTCAAGGTGAGCCAAAGCGATATGGTCCAGGCAAAGATTGGGCAGGGGTTACTGCTGAAAGGTTCCTTGGTGCAGTTGCTAACTTCCCCGCTCAACTCAAGTGGCAATAACATCGATCTCAGCAAGAGTAGTACAGTTTTGGCTGGCTTTCTAGCTGAGACACCTGAAGCCACGACCCCCTGGGAGATCACCGTGGCAGACCGGAGAGGTCTGGTGGTATATCCCAAAATCGGGAAAGAGGCGGTAGAGCAAAAGTCGTTGCCTGAGTTGCAGCGGGTTATCCGGTTCGGGGTTGAGAGCGTGTCATTCTCCCCATCTCCCAAATCGTTTTGGCAGGGGCTGCCTGAAAGAATCGTCCTTGCTGCGCCCCTCTATAACGACAGAAATGTAATAGGAGCACTCCGACTGGTAGCGCCATTAGCAGATGTGCGTCAAAGTCTGGCCCGATCCCGCAAACTTCTGTTTTTCTACGTAGTCCTCGATATTCTGATTCTCGTGGCATTCGGCACCTATGTGTTTTCCAAACTAGTGGTCAAGCCGGTGCAGCAGTTGGTACAGACAGCCGAGGGTTTCCAGGAGGGAGATAAAATACCCGACGTAAGCGCAGGTGAACAGAACGAGTTGGGAAAGCTGGCGCAGGCGCTCAACGCCATGCTGCAGAGGCTGGCAGAGAACAAGGATGAACTCCGTCAGCATGTCATCTCCCTGGAGCAAGCAAACTTGGAACTGAAGAGAGCTCAGCAGGAAGTAATATTCAGTGAGAAGTTGGCATCAGTCGGCCGATTGGCGGCGGGCATTGCCCACGAGATTGGTAACCCCATCGGCATCGTCTTGGGGTATTTGGAGCTCCTGCAAAGAAAAGACATTGACGAGACTGAGCGCTTGGAACTGATTGACCGCATGTCCACAGAGATCCAGCGCATAAACCAGACCATCAGGCAATTGCTTGATTTTTCTCGCCCGGGTCCTGGCGAAAGGCAGGTTATTTCGGTTCATCCCCTGATTCGGGAGACCTTGACTGTTTTGGAACATCAATTGAGGAAACAAGAAATAGAAGTGATCCTCGAGCTCAAGGCCGAATCGGCCACGGTCTTTGCTAATGCAGATCAGCTCAAGCAGGTATTCCTGAACCTGATGGTAAATGCTGCAGATGCTATGGAGGCTACCAATGAGCGATCTCAGGGAGGTCAACTGAGGGTTCATACCAGGTCTTTTGCCGGGGATAGTCTGGTGAAAAAGGACGTTGGCAGCAAGCCTCTGCGTCGAAGCACAGATCCGATTGCAGCAGATTTCAGCCATCTCCGGCGAATTCATGGTACCACTGAGGATCGCTGGATCGAAATACAATTCGCTGACACCGGAGTCGGCATCACCCAGGAAGACCAGGAAAGGGTCTTTGATCCTTTTTTTACCACCAAGGAGGCGGGCAAAGGTACTGGTTTGGGGTTGTCGGTGAGTATCCAGATTCTTGAGACACTGGGGGGGCGCATGGAGGTAAACAGCCGTTCCGGAGAAGGCACCAAAGTGTCAATAATTCTACCCTCTTTCCAAGAGCAAGCGGAGGAACAGATCGACGCGGAGACGCGATGACGGGGCGACGCGGAGAAAAACAAATTACAAAAACTCGCCACGTCGCCGTGTCCCCGGCTCTCCGGGGCGAACCAGCAGAGTGCGAACATTGCTGTGACTGAGTGCTGTCGTCCAAAAAGGGCAGGGTAACTTTAAAGATGGAAGAAAAGCGAATTCTCGTGATTGACGATGAAGAAAACATGCGCCATATGCTAGCCGTGCTCTTGGAGAAAGAGGGCTACCAGGTGGACAATGCCGCTGACGGCAGACAGGGCCTGGACCTCGCCTCAGAGAGTTTCTATGATCTCATTCTCTGTGATTTGAAAATGCCGGTCATGGACGGCATGGCTTTTCTGGAGAATTTCCAGGATATGCAACTGGAGTCTACGGTAATCGTCATGTCCGCCTATGGTACCCTGGATACTGCCATCGAGGCGATGAAACGTGGTGCGTATGACTATGTATCCAAACCTTTCAAGCCTGATGAAATCATGCTTACGCTCAGGAAAGCCGAAGAGCGGGAGCGGTTGCGTAAGGAAAACCGGCTGCTGCAACAAAGCGTGCGGGAGCGCTATAGCTTTGCCCAGATGATTGGCCGCAGCCCCCCCATGCAGGAGATTTTTGCCACTATTGAGAAGGTGGCTGATTACAAGACCTCGGTCCTCGTTACCGGCGAAAGCGGAACAGGCAAGGAGCTCATTGCCAGAGCCATTCACTACAACAGCTCCCGCGCAGACAAGCCGTTAGTTACAGTTAATTGCGGTGCGATTCCGGAAACTTTGTTGGAGAGTGAACTCTTCGGTCACAAAAAGGGGGCTTTTACCGATGCCATCAAAGACAAGAGGGGCCTTTTCCAGGAGGCTCATGGGGGCTCGATTTTTCTGGACGAAATCGGCGAACTACCTCGACCTTTGCAGGTAAAACTGCTCAGAGCACTACAGGAGGAGGAGATAAAGCGGGTGGGAGATACCCAATCCATCAACATAGATATTAGGGTTCTGGCGGCCACCACCAAAGACCTTGCTGAAGAGGTGAAGAATGACCGCTTCCGGGATGACCTTTACTATCGCATCAATGTTCTCCATGTTGTGGTGCCGCCCCTGCGCAAACGCTCAGAGGACATACCCTTGCTCATTCAACATTTCATAGAGAAAATCAGCAAGCGTTTGCATTCAGAGGTGGATGGGGTCAGTCCCGCTGCCGCCAGCGCCCTCCAGCGTTACGAGTGGCCGGGGAACGTGCGGGAGCTGGAGAACTTCATCGAACGGGCCATGGTCATGGCCGGCGGCCGTACCATCGAGTTGGCAGATCTCCCACCTCATTTGCAACCAAAGGCGGAACCCGTGGAATATCTGGCGAATGACGAAAACCTGTCGATAAAGGAGACTAGCCGAAGGCTGGAAAGAACACTCATTCGGAGGGCTTTGGAAAAAACCGGTGGCAACCGCACTCAGGCTGCAAAGATACTGGAAATCAGCCATCCTGCTCTGCTCTATAAGATAAAGGCATATGGGTTGGATTCATCTTCCGGATAGAAAGGTGGTTTTTCCCTGGCAGCCAGGTAGTAAATGTGTACAATGGAGTCTTTATAGGAGGGACTCTAAGAGTTGAATGGCTTTGATGGTAAAGATTGCGAGCTGTTTTGAGGTACTGGAGGAATAGAAATTTTAAATCCCAAATCACAGAGACTAAGGTTTCAGTGTTCAATTCTATCCTTTCTGACACCTGACACCCGACACCTTAAACCCTGAGATTTGGTTCTTGGAGTTTGAGATTTCATATACTCCACCATTGCATTACTTCAGCGATAATAGATTATGATATCTTTTTCCTGCTTTTGTGAGAGCACTACTGAAGAGGTGAAAGATGTTCCGCAGAGCGATTTTCTTACTTTTGACAGTGGGATTTTTTTCCTGTAGTCAACCGGCCGATGACAGGCAGGAGTCAGCCGAATCCGGCTATGGGGCTGAAGAGACAGCCAGGGTCAGATCTATTTGGATTGAACCCGCAAATCCCACAAGTTATTTAAATTTGAAGGCCGAGGTGGAAGTTCGGGGAGATCCGGAAGCACGGCTCGGCTACCAGTGGCTGAAGAATGACGAGCCCATTCCCGGGGCTATTCAGGATACTCTTGCCAAGCAATATTTTAGCCGGGGAGATTTCATCTCGCTTCAAGTCTGGGTGGTTCAGCCCGGGAGTAACAAAAACCCGGTTACTTCTGACGTGGTTATGATTGGCAATACTCCGCCGGCTGTTGAGTGGGTAACCATCGGGCCCGCTCCTCCCACTTCCACCGCGGAACTCGAAGCAGTGGCAAGTGGGAAAGATCTGGATGATGACGCCATGACGTACACCTACGAGTGGATAGTGAATGGCGAGACCGTGGTGGGTCCGGAGGGTCCATCTCTAGCCAACCGCTATTTTCGCAGAGGCGATGAAGTACAAGTTGCTGCCACCGCCTTCGATGGTACTGATTGGGGACAGCCCAATACCTCCATTAAGGTGATCATTCAAAACAGCCCGCCAATGATTGTTTCCAAGCCCCCGGCACAGTTGGAGGAAGGGGCTACGTATCGCTATGAAATAAAGGCGGAAGACGTGGATGGTGACACCCTGAGCTATTCTCTGGAAGGTGAACCGCCTGAAGGCATGGTGATCGACTCCAGGACAGGGGTGGTGGAGTGGCAGGTTGTAATCCCTGAAAACCCGGTAACATACGAGTATGAGGTGGTGGTAGTAGATCCAGAAGGTGGCAAGAGCGTCCAAAAGATAACCCTGAAGAACACTCCCTAATTTCAGATTGGCATGGTAGACTATTGCCTCTGGCTGTGGTAAGGGGACAATGGTTTTAGCGAAGATGACCTTCAATGGACTAATGGATTGTTGGAGTGAGCAAAAAGGGAGATGGACAGGCGAATGATAACGTTCCACAGCAAAATGAAATGGAAAATCGGGCTTTTTGTCGGACTCATCGCTGCGCTCAGCATAACCGCTACCGGTTCAGACGGAACCCAGGGAAAACCAATCCTGGAGATCCCATCCCCCCGCCATGATGCTGGCACCCACTGGGAAGGAGAGGTCGTATCCCACACGTTCCAAGTAAAAAACAGTGGTAGTGAAGAACTCCGAGTCCTCAGCGTCAAACCCGGCTGAGGCTGCTCGGTGGTCCGCTTCGATCGGACCATCCCACCAGGTGGCGTGGGGAAGGTCACTTTGCAGGTGAATACCACTGGTTATAGAGGTAAGATCACGAAAAGCGCACAGGTGACCACTAATGATCCCACGCAACGACAAAGCAAAATCTACCTTGCCATTAACGTCCGTACTCACATCATCGTTGAACCCGGCTCCAAGGTGCTGCTTCGTGGCGCTGTTGGGGAAGACATTCGACGTGTAGTCCGCATTCGCGCTACCGATGACCAACCGCTGGAGATCACCAAGGTTCAGAGCAATCTGGGGTCGGCCATCGATTACAAATTGAGTCGCAAAGACGAAGCCCACCAGTACGAACTGGAGGTGGTCAGCAAGGCCACTGACCGGAAGACCGCCAGCGGCTTCATCACCCTGCACACCAACCATCCCAAAAAGAAGGTGGTGAAACTGTCGGTTCATATCCGGATCAGGTCCGAGCTGGAGGCCTGGCCCAATACAATAACCTTCCAACAAGGGTCCCAGACCGGGTCCAAGGGAAGGGAAAACAAGCGGGTTCTTACCGTAATGAATACCCGGGGCAAGAACTTTAGGATTCTGGAACTAAGCTATAATAAGGCATATTTCCAGGTGCGTCCCTTGGGGCAGGATGACAAGGCTGCCAGTAGACATAAACTGGAAGTTGTGGCCCTAATGGATAAAGTGGTTGGAGGCAGGGTCCAATTCCAGGACATCCTGACTATTAAGACAGACAGCTCTCAAGCCGGGGAACTGCGAATACCCCTGACCATCCGGTTGAAGAAGTAATTGAAACGCATGGCGCTAAGCGCAGAGCGAAACAACTTCCTTTCCAACGGTTTTCGCTGTTCGCTCTCTCCGATCTTCCCTCCAGCAAGCGATAAACACTAGTATCCAACGGCTAAATCTAAAAATGTAGGGGCGGGGTTCATCCCCGCCCGACAACGTTTGCCAACAAGGAAAGATGGTCTTTTATCTGTGGTGGGCAATGCTCGCCTTACGTTCTCTCTCCAAAGTAGCCATTATCAAAAGGGGGATATTTTGTAGGGGCGGGTCGAACAGAAGAACAAGGAACCGCTGAAGTGCATAGATATCAATTCGATATTCGTTATTCCTTACGTCTCGAATCCGCCTGAGGTGGACTGCAACTTGTCGTAGCAAAGCGGAGATCCCGTTTCAGTCCCGCTACAGCGGCGCAGGGAGCTGCAAGAACTCAGTCGGTCCTGCTGGATAGCCAATCCCGTCATTCCAGAAGGCGCAAAGAGCCTGTCCGGAAGCCAGATTTCCTCCAAGCTATTAAAAAAGTTGAAGATCAGTGACAAACAATGACAATAATTTCTCCGTTAGCCCGGAGCTGGATAAGGTCCAGCAGACCGTAACTATTTAAGATCAATAGATAAAAGCGCAATTTGTCCAGTCTGGCATGGTTCTTTCATTACATGGAGTTGTACTTCTGAGAAACAAGACGGAGGAATAGCCCTATGGTATTGAATTCATGCTGTAAACCCCGTCATTTGCATGGAGAGTGATATCAATATCAGTGCGATAGTTGGCTTTTCGACCGAATTATATTTGGCCTTTTAGCCAAGTTTAATGATTTGACAAGACATTAAGAATGGAAAATCTCCACGTAAGGGAGGGCAAAATGAAGAATCTACGAGCAATTCTCTTCGTGATCGTATTGATCTTAGGGTTACCCTTGATAGCGTCCTCAGCACAGGAGGTTGAAATCGTAAATCCTGCGGGTGTCGTTTCTTCGGGTGACTGGTGGCCGGTCCCAGTCTATGAAGACTTAAATGATTGGGACGCAGATCCTGATGCGAGCTTTGCTAGCGCTTTTGACTTTAGCAGCCTGACGGTCGATTTTGAAAATCCGACGGGGGGACCCTATACGGCGATTAAAGTCAAGCTTCGGGCGGGGTCTAATGGTGAAAGTGATCTGCGCGTTAGCGTTTATGCTGGAGGAGCTCGCATTGGCGATGAGTGGTTCTTAACGCTTAGTGGTAACTTTGCAGAGTATTCTTACGAAACGACAGACCTGAATATGACTGAAGATCTTACCGATCTTCAAGTCGAAATAGTGATCACTTATGTCTCTGAACAAATGGACATTTCTGCTGTCCAGGCGGAGCTGGTTTCAGAGGGTGCCGATCCCCCCGTAGTAACTGATCCCATCCCCGTAAAGATCGACTATCGGCCCTACAGAAACTCTAACCCGCTGAACTATAGAAGTCATGGCAACGTACTCGTAGCGATCTTCGGTTCTGCTGATTTTGATGTGCGCCAGATTGACCGTGAATCGCTTCTTCTAGCGGGTGTAGCTCCGGTGCGCGGCGCTCTCCGGATAGGGAAGATTTACAGTCGCACCGACGGGGCTCGCGATGACTACAAGGACCTCGTTCTCATGTTCGAAACTCAGCAACTGATCCAGGCACTTGAGATATCCCGCGGGCGAGAACTGAAGAACGGTGAGCCGGTAATTTTAAGCCTGACTGGCAACCTCAAGGATGACGGCGCTACGCCGATAGAAGGACAGGACACGGCTGTCGTTTTCGGCAAGCATCACAAGGACAAGAAAAAAGGTAAATGGAAAGATCATTGGAAATGGTGGAAGGAGAAAAGGCATCAGCGGGAAGAGGATTAGAAACAAACTCACTTTTTGTAAGTATAGACATCCTGGGCAGGGCCATCTTTGGCCCTGCCTTTTTCAATGGAATTCAGGGAAACTGATCCTTTCGGCCAGTCCAAGATCCCGCCTGAGGGGGTCAGAATTCTATGGCTTTGCCAGTCTAAGAGGTTTAACCCGGATATTTCATGAATTACTTGCTGCGGCCACGGATATGGCCGTCCTTCCTGGCTTCCTCGGGTGTCGGCCCCTGCGACGTACCGTTCAGGTAGGCCTCGGAACCAACACCTTGCGGTTGCCAGGTTGCACGCC
>WOR8_10004888_pt1 | contig 12957 bp, 14 predicted proteins | sample DeeMarSeWOR38_10_FD_19890 | JGI IMG/M metagenome (IMG submission 19890) | reverse complement strand
TAAGAAACTCTTCGAATATGAAGAGGCAGAAGATGCACTAAACAAAGCCAATGAGCTCTGAAGTATTACTTGGTCACTGGATTTCGAAGATAGCCTATCTTCTCAATGTACAACTCGACATTGTCACCTGGCTTGAGAAACTCAGGAGGGTCTCGTACAAAGCCCACACCTGAAGGAGTGCCAGTAGCGATAACGTCGCCTGGTTCGAGGATGAACGATTTTGATAGGAATGAAACAATCTGCTTCACATTATACATCAGATTCGATGTCGAGGAGTCCTGCTTGATCTCTCCATTCACCTTTGTGTACAGCTTCAGGCCTGATGCGTCGCCCAGTTCATCTTGCGTTACAATACATGGCCCCATAGGACAGAATGTATCAAGCGACTTTCCACGGACCCACTGTCCATCGCCGAGCTGAATATCTCTGGCCGATACGTCATGGAGGATTGTATAACCAGCGATGTGGTCAAGAGCCTTATCCTCAGACACATCCTTACAGCTCTTTCCAATCACTATTGCAAGCTCGACCTCCCAATCAATCATGGAAGACACCTTTGGTATCACTATTGGATCATCAGGACCTATGATACTTGAAGAGAACTTTGTGAAAACAACAGGAAACTCTGGAACATCTGATCCGGTCTCTTCTACATGGTCCAGGTAGTTCTTTCCTAAGGCCACGATTTTTCCTGGTCGTGAGATAGGAGCCTCTAGTGTCACTGAGGCCAGCGGATAGGTCATCAATCGTTCTCCCTCTGGAGTGTTCTCATATCTTTCAACTATCTGTCGAACAACGTTGATACCTGCAGGCCACTGGAGGAGATCAATCATGGTTGAGGGAAAACTGTGACCCCTCACGTGATACTTTCTGCCAAAGTGGGATGCTGCGTCAGGGATGTCAAGAATTCCATCATCGAGCTCAACACCAATTGAGGGAACACCCATCCTGGAGTAAGTGACGAGTCGCATGCAGTTGAAAGGTATACCATCTCATTTATCCGTACCTATGTCAAATCGGACTCTGGTGAGACCGTTGACAGATGAACCCACATTGGATGAATTACCAGACAAGGTGTTTGTAGCTCTAGGAAGAAGAGGTATGGAACCAATACTTCTGAAAGAGTGCACCTACGAGTGTGATGGGCAAGAACTGAAACTCATCGAGGTAAAGAAGGACCCAGTTGGAGGGACTGGGACTGAAGAGGTTCAAGAGAACTGGTTGGTTGAATGTACAACATGTAACAGGCAGTTCACCATCCAGTGTATCGTACGTTATTATGACGGAGAAAGAATAGATACAAGAGTGAATTTGATAGATGACAAAGGGAAGAATCTTGGTTGGTTAGGTAGCTATTAGGTGATGAGGCGTGGGCCGCAAGTACAAGATTGCAGTTCTTCCAGGAGATGGAATTGGGAGAGAGGTCATTCCTGAGGCCGTCAAGGTGTTGAATGAGGCCGCATCTCAAACAGGTCTCAAACCTGAAATCCATGAGTTTGAATGTGGAGGGCAGTACTACCTAAAGCATGAACGTGAGTGGTCTGAAGAAGCAGAAGAGTTCACAAAGAACGAGGCTGATGCAATCCTTCTTGGAGGGATTGGAGGTGTGGATCAATCTGGCAATATCGTTAGACTACCAGATGGCAACCTGGCAGGATACAGCATTGTGATTGGGCTGAGACAAGAGCTTGAGCTCTACGCTAATGTACGTCCTGTGAAACTATACCACGGAGTACCGACGCCTCTTGCAGACAAGGGACCTTCGGACATAGATATGATCATTGTGAGGGAAAACACAGAAGGACTCTACATTCCAGCACGAGGCAGGGTCTCAGAACCTGACAGAGAACTTGCATTTGACCTCAGGTTAATCACAGCCAAAGGATCAGAAAGAGTGACAAGGTTTGCATTCGATCTTGCGATGAACCGAAATGGAGCTCCTGTTGATAAACAAAGACGAGTGACTTGTGTCGACAAGAGTAACCTCCTTGCAGGGTGCAAGCTGTTCAGAGAATCATTTGACAGAGTTTCAACAGAGTTCAGGGAGGTCTCCAAGGACTATGCGTATGTTGATGCATGGACCCTCTTGGTGTTGAGAAGACCAGAGTTCTATGATGTTGTCGTTGCACCAAATGAGTTCGGCGACATCATCAGTGATCTTGGTGGAGCGATACAAGGGGGACTAGGAGTCGCCCCCTCAGGCAACATCGGAGAAACACATGGAATGTTCGAACCGGTACATGGATCAGCTCCAGACATTGCGGGGACAGGACAGGCCAATCCGGTAGCAGCAATACTCTCATCAGCAATGATGCTAGACTGGTTAGGGACCAAACATAATGATGCGAAGGCAACTCAGGCAGCTGAGGTGATACGGTGCGCTGTAGAGAGTGTTCTGCATGAGGGGCAGGACAGGACTGTGGACTTATGCAGAGGAAGATGGCAAAATGTAAAGCCTGCATCTACTCAAGAAGTAGGGGTAGCAGTGGTCAAGAGGATAACGAGGTGAGCGAGTGGGGAAGACTCTAGCTGAGAAGATACTTGCCAGCCACACAAATGACGGAAAAGCTAGCGCTGGCGAGATTGTTGAGGCACGAGTGGACCTCCTAATGGTGCATGAGGTGTTAGGGTCCAGAATACTTCCAATCCTTGATGAGATGAATTTCAAGAAGGTGTGGAATCCAAACAGGGTTCTTGTGGTCAATGACCACTGGGCTCCAGCGTCAGATATCAATAGTGCCGAAATACACCGGAGAAACAGAAACTTCGTGAAGGAACAGGGAATAACAAACTTCTGTGACGTGGACTGTGGCATATCTCACCAAGTGTTGCCTGAGAGAGGTCTGGTTGTTCCAGGTGCATTGATCGTGGGGAGTGACTCCCACTCCACAACATATGGAGCTTTCAATGCATTCTCGACGGGCCTAGCTGCAACTGACTCAGCTTTGATCTTGGCCACTGGAGAAATCTGGTTCAGAGTTCCAGAAACATTGAAGATTGTTGTAGATGACGAAATCCCTGATCGGGTGATGAGTAAGGACCTCATACTGAAGATCATCAACGACCTGGGCCCTGATGGTGCTAACTATCAGTCCATGGAGTTCCATGGCTCGACAATTGATGCCATGAGTGTGGGCGAACGCATGACGATGTGCAACATGACAGTTGAAGCTGGGGCTAAGTGTGCTCCTATGCCCATCAACCAGGATGTGAAGTTCTGGATGGAGGACTATGCTCCCAGGAAGAAGTGGAAGGAGGTTTCGGTCGATGCAGATGCAGAGTATGTTGATGAGCTTCGTTACAACCTCTCTGATGATCCACTGGAACCCACAGTAGCACCTCCTGACCTCCCTACGAATGGAAAGCCTGTGTCAGAAGTTGCAGGGGTCCCTATCGACCAAGCCTTCATTGGTTCATGCACAAATGGAAGGATTGGAGACCTATTGGTCGCAGCTGAGATACTGAAGGGCAAGAAGGTCAGAGACGGAGTGCGACTCATCATAACTCCCGCAAGCAAAGCGACCTATATGGAAGCATTGGAACGAGGCATCATCAAGATACTGATGGATGCAGGGGGGATTGTGACAAACTCAACCTGTGGCGCTTGTGTCGGAGGCCATCTAGGTGTATTGGGGGCGGGAGAAGTCTGTATATCCAGCACTAATCGGAACTTCAGAGGAAGGATGGGACATCACAATTCGCGTATCTATTTGGGCTCTCCGGCCACTGTAGCAGCAAGTGCCCTCAAAGGAGTGATAACCGATCCAAGGAGTGTTTGACCGATGAGTAAAGACTTTGGTAACATCAGTGGTCGCGCATGGGTATTTGGAAACAACATCAATACAGACCAGATAATTCAGGGGCAGTATCTTACACTCCTCGACTATGATGAGATGGCAAAGCACACGTTTGAGATTCCAAGACCAGTCTTTGCCTCAAAGGTCAAGGAGAACGACATTGTTGTAGCAGGAAATAACTTTGGAGGAGGTTCGTCCCGTGAGGAGGCTCCAAAGGTCCTCAAGCACAGTGGAATCGGGTGCGTTGTTGCAGAGTCATTCGCCCGAATATTCTACAGAAACTCATTCAACGTAGGACTACCCCTGTTGATCATTCCGAATGTCGGAAAGCTAGTGAAGGATGGGAAGACCGTGACTATAGACCTATGGAAAGGTACTCTGACAATCAAGGGAGATGGTGACGTCATACATGGTAACCCCCTTCCAGAGAGGATGGTTGAGATTCTCCGTGCTGGCGGGGCTGTGCCCTGGTTCAAGAAACACTCATGACATCCAGAGGGTTGCAAAACACTAAAAGGAGTCTTTCATTGGACCACTCATAAACCTTGATTGTGAGGACACTGGATGAACGTAATCTTCTTTCTATTCATTAGCTTGATTCTCCATGCGATACCAATCCCATTCAAGACAGAAATGTTGAAGCCGAACAGACTCATCAAATGGCTTCCATTCAGATTGATTTGGGGGACTGCGGCATGGGCAATAATCACACTCCTAATGGCTTCCACACTTCCTTGGGCAGTACTCACCCTTCTAAGCAGCTTAGGATTGCTACTAATATTCTCTAGCGGGTTCCGAGGTGGTGACATCGAGGAGGTCTTGCAGGGAATCAGAGTTCCATTGACATGCATCGGGCTTCTGGTTGTCATTCTAATACCAGCATTTTCAGGAATCATCAGCTGGACTTCTGATGTTTCGAATGCAGAGTACTTCGATGGCAACATCATCGAAACCGATGAGCCCTTGTTCAACACGTCAATTCCAGACAACATGGTGAGACTAGTTACTGAAGAATATGCCAAGTATGTCGCACGACAGCACCTTTCCCCATTCGGATCGAACGTGTATGTTGCGTCTGCACATATCACTACCAGGAATGACACGTTGGTATGGGTATGTACGATAGTATCGACGAACGTCTTGGCTGAGAACTTCATCAAAGGATTCATCGTGGTTGACGCAAACGATCCACAGTCTGAAACACCTGAACTGATTCAGGGTACGAATATCCCCGTTGGTGAGGGGCTCTTCTGGGACCGCAATATCCAGTTTGGGAACTACTTGAATGACATGACTGCCAGCTATCAATATGCGTATCCTACATGGGATCCTGCGGGCAACATGGTCTATGTTCAGACAAGGACACCTATTGGCTTCGACTTTGTCGAGAGGGCTAGTGGGCCAATCATCTATGCAGAGAATGGTTCAGTATACAGCTATGCAACCATTGAAGAAACCCCTGACTGGGTAACTCAGGCATACGGTGAAGAGTATCTGGAGCGTCAGATCTCAAGATGGGGCGGTTACAGACGAGGTGACGGATTCGACCTCTTTGCGGGCGGATTCCTCTGGGTCATTCCTCCGTCAAACAACCGGTTGGAGATCCACGAGGACACAAGATACATCATGAACCCAGATACAAATAGGGTTGAAGCTTTCATCGCGATGCACCCGGTTACAGCTACAAGAACTCTGGCAGGAGTGTTCAGAGCAACAAAGGATGCAGTCTATTATCATGACCTGAGTGGGGCTGGTTATGTTAGTGGTGATGCAGCTGCAGCCAATGTTGTCGCGGATATCGGAGCTCCTGCTAGTGGAGTCTATTTCGGAGCCATGCCTCTTCTATACCCAGTGGTGATCAATTCAACATTGACAAAGTGGACATGGTATGCACCGATATATTGGGCTGATTACTACTATGATGAAGACCTAGAGGAATACACAGCAACGAACATGCGACTCCACGCACTCGGACTGGTTGACGCATCCAATATAGACAGATTTGTGTGGCAACCACTTGGAGGTACTATTTCAGGAGAGGAGCTCGTTTACTCGGTCCGTACCGAATATGTCGAGTTGTTCGGCGGCTCTGTTGAGCCTGAACCTTCAGACACATTCGAGCTGACAGCATCAGTGCTTGACAAACAGAGCTATGATGATAGTAGTGGCACACACATCGTTCTAAAGACCGATAATTCGACCTATACCTACATTGAAGGAACCCGCAACTGGATGAATCTGACAAATTGGTACACACTCCTCTTTGAAATTGGAGCTGGAGACTCATTCACTGCAACCATCCAAGTCGTAGGCGACATGTATCGTATTATTGCTATAGTCAAGAACTAGATGAGGGAAGGGGACTCTCCCCCTTCCAACTCTTTCTTTTTGTCTATCTAGGAAAGAAGTCCTTGAAAACCTCTCGCTGAATGAGGAATCGAAGAATCTCAGCTGTTCCTCCACCGATTGTCATCAGTCGTGCATCGCGCATGAATCGTTCGACGGGATAGTCAGTGGTATAACCCATCCCTCCCAGAATCTGGATAGCATCGTTTGTAATCTGGACCGCAGCCTCGGTGGTGTACAGTTTGGCAATTGAAGCCTGTTTGGTTATCTTCTCACCTCGATCATACATCCTTGCTGCGGTAAGAGTAAGAGCACGTCCAGCTTCAAGTTTCATGTACATGTCCGAGATCTTGAAGCTCACTCCTTCAAACGCACGAATTGGTCGACCGAACTGATGACGTTCATTGGCATACTTCACAGCAATCTCATATGGTGTACGACCATAACCGATTGCTTCTCCAGCAATTGCAGTTCTTTCACTGTCCAGTTCATCCATCAGGATGTGGAATCCATCACCAGGCTTTCCTAGAAGCATATCACCAGGGACCCTTACATCCTCAAGCTTCAACCATGAAACTCGTGCAGACTTCATTCCGAGCAAGGAATGGTCCTGGACAACACTGAAACCATCCATGTTCTTGTCAACAATGAAGGCTGACATACCATCCTTGGACTTTACATTGGGATCTGTTATGGCGAAAGCACACATATAGTCAGCCTGACTACCATTCGTGATGAATCGTTTCTCACCGTTGAGAATCCAGTCATCTCCATCCTTGACAGCTGTGGTCTTCATTCCAGCGGTATCACTTCCAACGTCCGGTTCTGTAATACCAATACAGCCAATCTTTTCACCAGCAACGACCGGTTTGAGGTATTTCTTCTTCTGCTCGGGAGTACCAAAACGTGCGAGCGGCATTCCATACAGTGTTGTAGAAGCCATCCTTGCCATATCGAGACCACCATTCACAGCAGAGATTTCCTCAGCCACAATGATTTCATAAGAGAGACCCCTCTCAGTCCCACCTACTGACTTGTAATGATGGACCCCCATGTAACCCGCTTTGCCGATCTTGAGAAGGAGGTCGCGTGGATATGGACCCTTGTCAATCTCATCTGCAATCGGCGCAATCTCTTTCGCACAGAACTCCTGTAGCTCCTTTCTGAAAGCGATTTCGTCATCTGTCCAGAGTGCATTTGATAAATAGTCGACCATCTTAGAACCCTGTATTTTGAAGAAAATAACTTGCTAAAATAACTAACTAGAGATGCAAATGTAACTCACGAATCATGCTCAAATAAGAGCCGTTCTTCATCGTCTAGAGAAAGAATCACTCGGTCACCGATTTTCAAGGAGGACACTTCAAGGTCTTTGGCTAGACAGAGGACCATTGCTCCATACTCAAGTTCAACCAGTGCCATTGTTAATGGGGGTTCAAATCCTTCAGGAGGGGACTGCAGTGTAGTGAAGCTAGCAACTGTCCCTTGACTCTCCAGCTCCAATGAATCCATGACTCCAGCCTTTGGTCCACAATATGGACAGACCTCACGAGGAGGAACAATGGCTCGTTCACACTCTTGACAACGAGAAGCGGTAATCTTCAACCCTGTATCACAAGAAAGTAATGAGTTCCATTGATGAAAAGGTTTCTGTCAAGACACTAGGTGGTTGGTCTAGTCTTAAGGGTACTCAACACAGATTTGACATGTTTTTTCAGAAAACTCCTAAACTTGGGATCATCTGTCAGGATGATGGTCGATTTGTTGGTGAGGTTTTCGATGTCATCATCAACCTCTACAGCCTCTCCCAAATCTATGAGGTCTGTCTGGAAGACTTTGTGTATTGCATGTGGCGAGAACCCTTCTTTTCGGTAGACTGGTAGTATCTGTCCTTTTGTGCCACTTCCTCCCAACTTTAGCAGGGACAAGAGCATCAGCCAGTGGTGCCATGCGAGAGTGTAGTTCTCAAGAAACTGCATGACTTCTTCCAGTGACCTTACCAATCTTTCTTCCTTCCTCCTCATTCGGTTTCTGCAATCTCACCAACAATCGCAAAATCAATTTCTTCGAATGCCAGTCTTCGTAAGAGATCCAACCATCTATCTCTGAAGTCTCGCTGATTAGCTTGCATTCCATAAGCAGGCACACCGAGTTTCTGACTTACTTCCTCAGGAGACATTGCACCTGGAAGATCTTGTTTGTTTGCTAGAGCTATTGCTCGAGCATATGGCAACTCGGTTTTGAGGACTGGATAAGCCACACGCTTGGTCCATTCCATGTTATTCTCTGTGGAATCAGTAACAATTACAACTAGATTTCCAGCTCGAATTATCTTGCCCCACTCTTGGACAAATCGGTCCTGACCACCTAAATCAAAGATGCTGAAAATATATGGGTCGAAATCTGCTTTCAACAAAGCCTTGTCTCCGAAGAAAGTAGGGACGTATTCTTGAGGCGGTCCTCGAGATGGCAATGTGGCTAGTTCGAGGAGCGTGGTCTTTCCTGTTCCGCCATGTCCTGCTAGACAAAGCTTGATGGGTATTTTGCCAACAATCTTCCTGAATCCAATTTCAAACAGGGAAAAGTCAGTAGATTTCCATTCATCGCTTTCGAGATTACTCTCAAAAACAGTCATGAACTGAGAAACTAGGCTCATCATCGCTTCATTCACTTTGTGAAGAGATGCCTGACGGTCCATGGTGAGGATGAACTGAGTATCATGTGAATTCATGTAAACGAAGCGATACCGCTCGATTTCCATGCTGTCTATCTTCCATTCTTGCAGTTTCTTTGCAGAGGTCGATACCAGCATCATCACCGAGTCAGTTTCGAGGTCCCTGTTCTCGACAATGATATCTTTGAAGAGAGTCTGTCCCTCCTTGAAGATATGCATCTCGCGAATCATTATGATACTACTCCTACTCAACATCTATCTCAGCAATGATAGCAGCTTGGCTTGGATGGGAATTCTTCAGAACCTCTAGGTAATGCATGGCCTGTTGATTGGCTATTGTTTCTGAGTTATACTGGTCCACGGTTCTCTGAATCAACCATTCAGGATAGATAGTAACAATCTCAGGATTGCATCTGAGTATCACGTATTCCCGCTTGTGCTCGTCTTTGATAGTTGTGACAATTTTGAATCTTCTAAGAGTCCCTAGCTTTTTGTTGATCTTCGAAGCAGAAAGGTTGGTCAAATCAGGAAGTTCGGTCTTCTCTACAGGACCCTTTCTTAGGGCTTGTATCAGATCATATGCTTCAAAATCTAGCATGAGATTTCCAATATCTTCCGCCTCCGACCACACAGTCTTGAAGAGGTCACTCCTCAACCGCGATATGTACTCGTGGTGGTATTGTTTCGAGGATTGAAGATAGCTATCAATCACATCTTTTGGCATATCACTTTGTCTGACTAATCGAACTGTATCCTGAGAAACAGTGCGAAGCATGAAGAGGGCTCTTGTGAGATAGACAACTTCAGACGAGAGACCCTCAACCCAACCTGTTGCTATAAGTCCCATCTTGACCAGAGGTCGAAGCACAATGTCGACATCTATCTTCTTTCCAACTTCTTCGAATATCAGCTTCTCGAGGTCCGCAGACTGAACTGTTCCATTCTTCATCAGGGTCTGAATAATCGATCTTCTCACCGGATCACTGAGGATTGAAGCCTGTTGCTGCTCAGGTGTCATCTGAGTATATCGAGAGATCTGCTTGTAGAGGGTTGGGACCATCTTAGTATATTCTTCATCCTCAGCATTGAGAAATATCTGCGTGGCTATTTCAGGAAGTGCATCCTTGTAAACATCAGGATCCTCCTCAGGATGGAGAACTAGGAAGACCATGGAGGGTTGACCTTTCAGATGCATATTCAGACCACCGTAATAGACAGCAAGTTTGAAGTCATCAAATGCCAATGAGCTGAATCCAGGCTTCTGTGATTCTTCAGTTTCACCGAGTGTGGCAATTCCATAGACCCTCATTGATGTGGTGGGATCAAGTCCTATTTTGAGCCTCTTTGGTGTCTTGGAAGTCACAATTGGTCCAAGCTCGTCATCCCATTTCAATACAGCAAGACCTTCGGGCATTATGAGACATTCTCCATTTGACTATTGAGTCTGAATTCTGTACTCGTGTTTCTGAACAGGGAGTATTGTAGAGTCTGGAAAATCCAATCTAACGCCTGTTCTGATAGGAAAAACTGAGATTTTCTAATAAGACAATCTTGGATGAACAAGTTGAATACTAGAGAATCATAGTTTAGCAAGTCTACAGGGTATCTCGAAATCGGAGTAATTCGACTAAAGAGATAAGCTCCTCTTTTGTCAGGGTTTTCAGCTTCTTCATAGTAGTATTTTCTTTGTAGTCAGCTGGAATCAGTTCGATGAGCTCATCTTCCGATAACACATTCAAGTTACTCAAGGCTACAGATTCATTCCAGGAGAACTTTATTTCCTTCTTCACCGGTGGAGGATTGGATCGAATATCTTCTGGTAAATTATCGGGATGGAAACTGAAAATCAACTCTTCCTTTTCATTCTCAGTTTCATTGGATTCTACTTCTGATTCAACCACTGGTTATTCAGCCTCGACAATAGGTTCATCAATTAGCCGAATAGTTCAACCTATTCAAACCTATTAGCAATTATGTAATTAGGTTTTATAAAATTAGCTTAGACAAAAGTTGTTGATTCTCATTCCTCACAATCTGGTCATGATTGCAACAACCATGTTATTTCCAAAACCACCTATGTTATGGGTGAGCCCAATCTTGGGTGACTCTACCTGCAATCCCCTTGGTGCTTTCTGTATCAGCTGATGATAGATATCATGGATCTGTGCTATACCAGTTCCACCAGTCGGATGACCTCTGGCCTTGAGACCCCCAGTTGTATTGATAGGAATTTCTCCATCGACTTCGGTAAGTCCTTCTTGCACCATGGCAATAGCCTTGCCACGTGTGGCTAGTCCGATGTCTTCCATGTTAACCAATTCTAGTATTGAGAAGGCATCATGCAGTTCACAAACATCAATGTCCTTGGGTTCAACTTTTGCCATAGAGAACGCTCTCTCTGCGGCTGCCACCGTTGCACCAAAGGAGGTCAGTGAGAGTCTGTGCTGGACAGCATGATAATCAGTCCCATGTCCAACACCAAGCACTCTGACTGATTGATCTTTTATGTCCAAATCATTGACAACTCTGTCAGAGGCCAGTACAATTGATGCTGCCCCGTCCGAGGTGGGGCAACAGTCGAACAGAGTGAGAGGTTCCGCTACTATGCGACCGTTACTGACTTTGTCCACACTAACTTCTTTCTGAAAATGAGCCAGAGGATTCTTGGCACCATTACGATGAGCCTTGACTGGAATGAGTGAGAGCTCATCACGTGTCAATCCATAGTCATGCATGTAGCGATGAGCCACCATAGCAGCAAGAGCAGTAGGCGTGGCACCATATCTGGTCTCGTTCTCATACGACATCATCTTGGCTAGAATCTTGGATGCTGTTCCTCGATCCACCTCAGACATCTTCTCTACTCCGGTGATGAGAACCAGGTCAGAATGGCCAGAGGAAACCATAGTGTATCCAACCTCAAAAGCACTTGACCCAGATGATGGTCCGGTTTCAACACGGGTAGCTCCAGCAGGGACTAACCCCAGACGGTCAGCCAGCAGTGTCGAGAGATGGCCCATTCCAACAAACTCGTCAGGATTCTGTGAGGCCACAACGAGATGGTCGAACTTCTGATCAATGGTGAATGACTTTTCCATAGCTATGCGTGAGGCAGCCTCTGCCAGTTGAAGAAGTGAGTCATCAAGAATTCCGAAGGGGGTCATTCCGGCACCAATGACATTCACTGGTTCCATAATGGATGCACCTCACTCGATAAGGACTAGAAGGTCATTAGGGGTAACCATCGACCCCACTTCCACATTGACCTCTTTCACTGTTCCACCAGAGCCTGCCTTCAGCTCGTTGAACATCTTCATGGCTTCGAGAATGACTACAGTAGCACCAGACTTTATTGAGTCACCAACCTTGACTCGTACCTCAGTAATCTTCCCAGGCATAGGAGGATAGATGCCTCCAGCGACCTTTGGTCCAGCTGATGCTGCAGCGGCACTCTTCACGGCCTCCTGTTTTCGTACTCGCTCCCACTCGAATACTCGTTCTTCCCCATTTATCTCAAGTGTGATGTTCTTTCCGGTTCTCTTCAGAATCTTGAGTGAGTAGTCTGTGGCTGTATCGTTTACTATCCAGTTACCTTCCTCATTCTGAGAGGGTTTCATTGTATAGCTCTGGTCTCCAACACTTATGACTAAGAGACCTCCCTCATCAAGCATCTTGACATCAACATCAAATGATTTCTCGTCGAGTGTGGCTTTGTATTTGGTTGGACTCACATCACCCTCTCCTTCGACCACGCATGATGTCCTTGCGTCCAGCAGTTGACCAAGCAGATGTTGACCTATCCCATTGTCCGGGAGTATGGGTAGTTGTTCTGCCAACCACTAGATCAGCACGTCCTGCATCAGACCATGACTGTGCACGACCTGCAACAGAAGCAATTGATCCAGGTCCAGCGCCATTCATATGAAGAACAGCTGCAGCAAGAGCAACCTCTAGCTCAGGTGTCATTGTTCCTCTACTCTTACGCTGGGCTTTGCGTTTGAGAAAATCCAGGGCATATTGCGGGTAAAGAGCATATGAAACAAGGTCTCTCGGCTCATGTGGAATGTCTTTCAATGCCTTACGAGCGGCAGGAAGCTCTGGTTCTAGTTTGTCTGCAGGTCTACAGTCCAGAGGTTTCTC
>WOR8_10004885_pt1 | contig 12963 bp, 9 predicted proteins | sample DeeMarSeWOR38_10_FD_19890 | JGI IMG/M metagenome (IMG submission 19890) | reverse complement strand
GGCTATTTCTTAAGTTTTTCCGCAAAGCCCCTTCCCAAAACGGAAATCGCCGGCTACCTGAATGTTGCCCGCCCCATCAGGCTTTCTGATGAATTTCCTTTTTTGAAGAAGACCTACCAATTTCAGATTGCGCGCTCATTTGATAAGAACCGCCTCAGCCTGCGCTTTACGGAGCGGGTGCGAAAAGGGGCATCGGGCATTAGCTTAACGCCGGAATTAAAAACTCGCGCGGTCCGCTTTCATGCTACCGAGGAGGTTTCTTCTCAAGTACGATTAAATCAGCGGGTTGAATTCAGCTGGGTGAATTCCACTGACTTTCTGGAAGGAGAAAAGGATTACGGTTTTACCATTTATCTGGATGCTCGCTACCGGGTAACCAAGGCGCTGAGCATTCAGACCCGATGGACGCATTTTGATGTATCCGATTACGATCTACGGCTTTACGAATTTGAAACAGACCTGCCGGGTAATTTCCGCAACATCTTGCTCAATGGAAGAGGTTATAAATGGTTCTTGTTGCTCAATTACAAATTGGGATCGCGCTGGAGATTTTCGCTGAAATACCGCGAGATTTATTATCCCGATGAAGAAATGCTGGGCAGCGGATTGGATACGGTCTTTGGAAATCGCAAGCGGCACATTCGGGCGCAGGTTCAGGTGTTGTATTAAAAAAGAGCCTGTTGTGGGAAGGTTCAACAGGCTCCAGAGGGACCATACTATTTTAAAAGCCATTCTTTTACGTGATATTGGCATACAAAGTTACACGGGTTGAAAATCCTCAAAATATTAATTAAAATAGGCATTCAAGAATTAGGCAATCTAATAAGGGTGACTCATGATCAAAATAATCATCAATGGCATGATGGGGAGAATGGGAAAGGAAATCGCCAGTCACATTTCCAAAGGAGCGGATATGCAATTAATCGGCGGGATTAATAAAATAGGAACCACAGTCAAGGACGGAATTCCCGTCTCAATATCGCCCGATAATTTATTACCGCAGGCAGATTTGATCATCGATTTTTCCCTGCCGGAGGGAACAGTGAAAATTGCCAATGCCTGCCTGAAATTCAAGAAGCCTCTGATTACAGGCACCACCGGACTTTCCGCGGAACAGCAGAGAGATATTAGTAATCTTTCTAAACAAGAACCTGTTGTGCAGGCCTCCAATTTCTCGATTGGGATTACTTTGATCAATCAATTAATACGGACTGCCGGGCAGGTACTCAAAGGATCGGTTGATGCGGAAATTGTGGAGACTCACCACCGACATAAACAAGACTCACCCAGTGGCACTGCCTTGACATTGGGGCGGACTCTGGCTGGGGCATTGGGGGCTGATGAAAAGTCATTCCAATTTGGAAGGAGCGGAGGTCAATTGAAGCGAGAGGATGAAATAGGATTCCATTCGCTGCGGGGCGGTTCTGTGGTGGGGGAGCACCAGGTACATTTGTTATGCGAGAACGAGAATATCATCATTACCCATCAGGCGCTCTCCCGCGCTGTTTTTGTGGACGGGATTTTGAAGGCAGCTAAATGGATTATCGCCAAACCGCCGGGTCTGTACGATATGAGAGATGTGCTGGGGTTTGCCGGGTAAAATGAACGAGACTAAGCTGAGACTGCATGAAAAACTGTATTCTTCGATTCAATCAATTCTTTCACTACCTTCAAAACTTTCTGCGGCGTGATTTCAACCATACACTTAAAATGTTTCTTAGGGCAGGATTTGCGCCCGATGTGGGTACAGGGACGACATTTTAGATTCTGGTTTTCGACCACAACCGCTTTTGGATTGATGGGGAAAAAGCCAAGCTCCTGTGTCGTAGATCCGAAGATGGCGATTTGGGGCTTTTCAAATGCGGCAGCAACATGCATCAACCCGGAATCATTACTAATGAATAACGGACACGCTTTAATCAGCGCGGCTGTCTGCAAAAGGCTAAAATATCCGGCCGCAACCTCGCATGCAACGTTTCCGGTTTTTTTTCGAATATCCTGGACAAGCGATTCCTCCTCCAAAGAACCAACTAAAAGTGTACGCCATCCATAAGTTTGATGAATCTTCATAATCAACTCACTATATAACTCAGCCGGCCAGCGTTTGGTAAAATGGCGTGATCCCGGAGCAATGATGAGACCGAAATTTTCAAACTCTAACTTTCTCCATAACTGTTTGCCTTTATCGGCAATTTTCTGGGGAAGGTATAAATCCAGCCTCAAATCATTCTTCACCTCCATCAATTTGCTTCCTGCCTTCAGATATTTTTCTGCAATTGACAACGGATTGTCATAGATTTTTTTATACAGATTGATGTTGAATTTTACCAGTAAAAGACGGATGAGGCGGTTCTTGTTGACTTTCAAAAGGAGCGGTTTTGAAGAAAATTTTCTCAGGTAAGAACTGCGGAAATTCCGGTGCAGATCGAATACAGCGTCATACCCCTGCCTCTTCAAATATTCCCTCAATTCCCGGAGCCCCTTTCTTCCGGTTTGAATATCATATAGCAAGGTATGTGTCAAATGTGGATTGTACTTTACCAGGTCAGCGTATTCTGGTCTGACCAGATAATCGATCTGCGCTTCAGGGAAGTTCTGACGGAGTTGCCGGACGAGAGGGGATGTCAGGATTACATCTCCCATAGAGCTCATTCTGATTAACAGAATTTTTTTGATTTTGAGGCGTTTATTTTTCATCGGTTAAGGAGGTATAAGACTCTTTTAGACCTGACGAAACATAGGTTTCTAAATGGCTTTCCAGCGGGAAAATCATGATGCCCTCTAATTCCGGATGTGACTCGATAAATTCTCCTCCTCTTACAGGTCCCATGACAAAGACTGCTGTTGAATATCCGTCAGCCTGAATTGCATCCCGGGCAATGATTGTGGTGCTCACGGTTGGTTTTGCCGGGAATCCGGTGCGCGTAACTAAAATATGATGATATCGATTATTATTATCAATAAAATAATATTGATAATCGCCGGAAGTGGCAATTCCCACACTGCTGTCGATTGGGAATTCGCACCAGAACTTTCCCTCTTTTCGCGGGTGCCTGACCTGCACTTCCACCGGAACGCGCTTATGCCACTCGATGCCCAGATTTCCCCCGGCGTCAATGATAAAGTCTCTCAGGCCATTTCGAATCAAAATACTTCGGGCAGTCTCAACAGCGTAACCCTTGACAATGCCACCCAAATCAATTTTCATTCCTTTTTTTGCAAATGAAATTTTGCCGGAATCAAGTTGAACATTTCTAAAATTAACCAACCGTAACGCTTGTTCAATTTCCCCGGAATCAGGAATTCGGGCGCTATCGCTGCCAAAATTCCACAATTTGAAAACCGGCCAGATAGTGAAATCAAAGCTGCCCTCGCTCTGGCGGGAAATATCCATTGCCGACGATAAGAGTGAAAACAGTTCAGGTGAAATCGAAAAGCTCGTTTGTTCGCTGCTCAGCCGATTGATTTTTCCAATTGTTGATTGAGGATCAAACGGATTGGTTGCTGCTTCAATTTCAGTGATTGCCCGGAAGGCGGAATCAAATGCGCTTTCAATAAGGGATTTCTCCAGGGTGGAGTCGTAATCGGTTATCGTAACAAAGGTTCCCAGCAGAATTCTGGTTTGCGACACCGGGGCGTGTGATTTGCTGCAGGAGAAAAGAAAGAAGAACGATGACAACAACAGGTTTAGTTTTAATAGATTTATCATTCCGATTATTTGGTCCGATCCACCACAAAATCCGCCAACGCTTCCAGAGAAGAGCGTGCGTCCGAAGGAGTTAGTTTTTTGAGCACCTCCTTAGCCTGGTCTCTCAATGAGAATGCTTTCTCTTGCGCTTTTTGCAGTCCGCCGTGTTCATTGACAAAATCGAGAACATACCCGACATCCTTTTTCACAGCACCGTTTTTGATGATTTTCAATACCTTGCGCTTTTCCCTATCAGTTGTTCCGTTAAATGAATAAATCAGGGGCAGGGTTAATTTTTTCTCTTTTACATCAGCAATAACCGGTTTCCCTAAAATACCCTTGTTGCTTTCGTAGTCCAGCAAATCATCTTTTATCTGAAAGGCGAGGCCCAAATTTTCTCCATAACTTTTCAATGCCTGCCGTTGCTCGTCTCTTGCGTTCACCGTTAATGCACCCAGCTCGCAGCAGGCGGAAATAAGCGATCCGGTTTTGTCGGCAATAATCTTGAAATAGTCTGTTTCTGTAACATCCAGTTTGCGCGATTTTTGTATCTCGAGCATTTCACCTTTTATTAACCGCTTCGCTACCGTGGCAACCGCATTCATAATTTCCAGACTTTCCGCTTCGGTGGCGGCGATCAGGGATTTTGCCAACAGGTAGTCTCCCATCAAAATGGCAATTTTGTTTTTCCATACTTTGTGGATGGTTGGGAAACCGCGGCGCAATTCGGAATCGTCCACCACATCATCGTGGACCAATGTAGCGGTGTGCAGTAATTCAACCACGCCGGCAGTAATATACGTCGCCTGGCTGGGCTTACCCACGGATCTTGCGCATGCAATGAGGAGGGCGGGACGAAATTGTTTCCCTTTGTGTTTTACAATGTATTTTGCGATTTGATCGACCAGTTTAACATCCGAACTCATGAGCACGTTAAACGTCCGGTTGTATTCCTTCAAATCATTTTGGAAGGGTTCAAATATTTTTTTGAGTGCGCCTTTCATTTTCCCTGCTAACTAAATTGTGCTCAAAATATACAAGGCCGGACTTTTTTCCAAACCGATTTATGAATTTTCACCTTTACCAGTCCCTGGGTCTGTTTCCTCTTTTGCAGATTGTTGGTCCGTTTGCTGCTCCTTTCGTTTTTTGTTCCGTTCAACGGTTTTGGCGATCAGAATTGAAAATTCGTATAAAAAAATCAAAGGTACCCCAAGCAATATCTGGGTGATCACGTCCGGAGGAGTGAGGACGGCCGCAACAACGAAAATGACGACAATCGCGTGGCGGCGGTATTTTCGCATGAAGGCCGGCGTTAGTAAGCCGATCTTGCTTAAGAAATAGCTCACCATCGGTAATTCAAATACGAAACCGAATACGAGCAAAATTCGAAGTACAAAACCGATGTAAAAGTCAATGGCGATATTAGGTTTAATATCCCCGGATGCCAGACCGATGAAAAAATTAATCGCTAAAGGTAGAATGATAAAATAAGCAAAGGAAAGTCCGATCAAAAATAAAAGGGTTGAAGAAGCAATCAATGGAACAAAATAGTGCTGCTCAGTTTCAATCAGCCCCGGTGAGATAAATCGCCAGAACTGCACCAGGACAAATGGCAGGGCAAGAACAAGGCCTCCAAAAAACCCGACTTCCAATTTAACGATGAACATGCCCTGCACTTTGAGCACTTGCAGCACCAGCGGCGTATCCAGATAATGAGTTGGCAAAATTAATAGGTCCAGAATCTTTTGGGAGAAAAACAAACAAATAACCATTCCCACGATAACTGCAATGGCGGATTTGATGAGTCTCCAGCGCAATTCTTCAAGATGCTCCAGGAAGGGCATTTCCTTTTCTCGCGTTTTGGTCTCTTGGGATTCGTCAGGCATCAGCTTTCCTTTGAGTTGTTTTGATTGCCAGTAAATAAAGCCCAAATTTAATTGATTATTTTCTTAAATGGTAATTCCATTCCAATTTTGATCACCGGGGAAAAATTACTTGTTAGTTGGCAGTCATTGTGAGGAGTGAAACGACCAGGCAATCTCATTGGCATTGAGCATTGGATTGCTTCGCTCCGCTCGCAATGACTTTACAGGATCATTACTTTTCATAAAATTTGCATCTTAATGGCGTGGGGCATAAATTTTTAGCGCGAAAATCAGCTTGGGGTTCAATGGCAAATTCATATTTTATTTCCGACGCTCATCTTGGAGCAGGCGATTCTGAAACGGAGAAATTGAAGGAGGATAAATTAATATCTTTTTTTGATCATGCAGCAGAAACCGGTGAGCGGCTTTTCATTGTTGGTGATCTATTCGATTTTTGGTTTGAATATCGCACGGTCATTCCGCGCGGATACACGAGGATTCTATCCGCTCTGAAGCGGCTGAATGAATCGGGCATAGAACTCCATTACATCGCCGGCAATCATGACTTTTGGATGAGGGATTATTTTCCGGAAGAATTGGGAATCCCGATCCATTCTGACAATTTGGAATATACAATTAATGGAAGGCGCTTTTTTATGGAGCACGGGGATGGGATAGCAAAAGATGATGTCGGCTATCGAATGTTGAAAAGAATTTTTCGCAACCGCGTTAATATTTTTTTGTACAGCCTCCTGCATCCGGATGTTGGCGTCCCGCTGGCAAAATGGGTCTCATCATTAAGCAGGGGGCACACCAGCAAAAAGGGACAGCTTGATGATACTGATTACGTTGCCAGGGCACAGCAGAAATTCCAAGAGGGATTTGACTATGTTCTTTTTGCCCACTTGCATTACCCCATCTTCAAAACGATTGGAAATAACATTTATTTGAATCTCGGTGATTGGATGGAGCACTTTACTTATGCGGTGTTTGATGGGAAGGAGTTGAGGTTGGAGAAGTGGGAGCAGTGACTTAAGACTGCCCCCTCCTGCTTTTTTCTTGCGTTAATTTTCCACCTTCAGTCCTCACAACGTAGGCCAGGATACAGAATCCGGTATCATAAGATTTTCTCTTTCATTACCAAATCAATAACCTCCCAATCAAATCCCTTATTTACTAGGTGCCGGACCAATTTTTCTTTTCTTCTTTCTCCCTTCAGGTTGCTTTGGATTTTCAAAAATTTTCGGGCGATCTGCAAGGCGATTTGCCCCTCATCCTGTTTTTCATAAACTTCATTGAGGATCGGTTCAAAAATCTCAGCAGCCACTCCCCGCTGAATGAGTTTACTGCGCAGCAGTTTTTTGCTGCCCGGTCGCAGGATCAGCTCATTATGAATGAATTGGCGAGTGAATTTCTCATCATTAATTAGATCTACTTTTTCTAAATCTGAAAGAGCGCTTTCGATGATTTCCTTCCGGAAGGATTTCCGCTGCAATTTTAGGGTGAGCTCTTTTCTGCTATGGGGACGGATTTCCAGATAGCGCAGCACCTGATCTTTTGCACGGCGAATGCTGTCTTCTTTGATAATCTCAAAAAACTCCTCATCGCTAAATTCTTTTTCCAATACGAATCCATGCTTCAATGCTGTCTCGGGGCTGAAGGTGTGCACATCAGCATCATCAAAATGAACGATAAATCTTTGCGGCTTCCTTCGCCGGAATTCGATTTGAGTTATTTGAGGCATGGGATTGTCAGAGTTTTGATCAACTGCGTTTCCCAAAGGTACACTCAGTATGCGAGGATATTCAAACTCTTTTCTAAAAATGATAATTTAGTTCCAAATAATAAAAATCCTGGGTGGGCTGGATTAAATTGCCCTGGTAGTAACGGCCCTGGTTAATGGGTCCAATAGGTTCATTATTGGTATCCCTGGTCTGGGTAAAGGTTATAGGATACTGATAATCCCGGGTATATTTTATACGCATGCTGATGTTGTTACTGATTCGGGAGTAAAGCGAAACCCAAAACCGCATTGCCCCCCGCTGGCTGTCTAATACCAAAAATTGAGTATCCTCAAAAGTCCAATAGAAGCCTTTATAGTACCCCAGGAAGCCTCTTAGTTTCAGCCATTCGTTAAAATTGTGCGTGTAAAATCCACCCAATGCCTCGCCGGGAGAGCCGATGTTTCCGGCGGTGTTGGCAAGATCCAGGGAATCCCCGGGTTGGGTGGGATAATACAAACGGGGACGGGGTCTGAATTTGGTCAAAGCGCTGGAATAGATAAATCCTAACTCGTCAAACCGGGAGAGCCGAATCCGCATTCTCCCTATAAATTCGAAGTTCTCAAAATATTCGGTACTGATTTGATCCTGCTTTTCCCTGCCCTGGTATTTCTGTCTCAGGGTGATGCGCAGCGGAAATATGGGACGAAATTCCAGTGTGCCGACCACCCTGAATTGGGAGGCATCATCCGCCTTACGCACCCAGGTATCGTATTCCATAGTGAAGACAAAATTACGATTCATTTGATACCGGGAGCTGATATAAAAACCTCTTTCCGCCTGTGGTTGCGGATTGTTACTATAGAGTTGGACATAGAGTGGATCCTGCAGGTAGAAGTAGTCCTCGTATATAGTTCGTTTGAAACGGCGATAATTGGACGTGGAGCGCTGATAAGGGTTATCAAATCCCAGGTCATAATCCCGGTATAATCCCAGCAGATTGAAGCTGTTGTACTGGACGTATGCGCTGCCCACAAAAGCACGTGGATTCTCATCCAACAAAGAAGCCTTGTCCAGTTCGGCATATTCAGCCTGAAGGGACACATTCTCAAAAACGGTCTGCAAATCGACACCATAAATCCTGCGGAAAGATTTTGCATCGCTCCAGAAGGGATTCTTTCCATCAGATATTTCACCGCCATAGGAATTGAGTATCTCATTATCTGCCAATGACGTCTGGTCTTCATCATAAATGTCCGAAATTTCAGGTCGCAGCAGCCGGTCGTAAGCGCTCTCATAATAAGTGAACCCAACCTGGGTCGCAGCAAAGACATCATACGAAATGTGTGCGCCGTAAAGAAGCTCCTTTACGGAGTTCCGCCAGCTAAGCTTTAATGATTCTCTTCCTGGGTCACCCGGTGCATATTCAAATCTTTGATCGAGTACGATGAACTGGTTGACCGCGTAATATTCTTTTCCGTTCAACTTGACAGGTTGTGTATTTAGAATAGCATCACGGTTATCAAAAGAGCCAAATAGGAATAAATTCAAATTGCGCCAGGCAAGTTGTGCAGCTGCGCCGCTCAGCTTGTACTCCCGTGTACGGGAATTATCACCCGATAATCCGATAAATCGTTTGCGCCATCCAAATCCGGTTTTACGCGGGGTAAAGAAATCGGTATTTTCCATCACCACACCCTGGCCAAAAGCGATGGCATAATTTCCTACATAGAATTTGCGTAATTCGAGCCGCCCCCATTTTTGATTCTCGATACCGACATAAAACTTCGGCTTGGGGATTTCCATGAAACCTAAATCCTGACTAATGACCGGCTCATACAGAGAATGCCAGTGCGATAAACCGAATTTGATATTTCTGCCCCAGCTCCCCATAAAACGGGTATAGACCTCAGGATAATTATTTTCAATTGCTGAAGGGTCTTCGGTTCCTTCGGTCACTGTGGTTGTGGCTTCGGCTTCTTCGGTGAGGAAAGGTGTATTGTGAGTTCTGGTCAAAAGGTGACCGTGAAATTCATTGCGCTGCGGTTGAGGCTCAAATGAAATAAAATCCCGCACATTGCTATATCCGAAATAAGATAAGTTTGGTGCGCTGCGCAGGTCACGCAGGCTGGCAATTTCTCCAACGGTATTCCGATAGCTAATAATTGCTGCTGCGTCCACTGGGGAAACGCCCTGAAGGTTTTGCAGTTGTTCGTAACGGATTTCATTGATGTCAATTGGTTCCAGCGCTTGCTCAATCCAAAGATCCACCAGTGCCTGGTCAGCGCCTTCGCCGCCTTCCCAGCGGTCCAGTTTATAATATAAATCCTCGATTCGTTCCTCCCGCTCGGATTTTGCCATATATGGTTCAATCCTGATCATTGGCTTTAGCTTAAGGAATAGCTCCTGATCTATCCCTTCAATATTGCGTAATTGATAAATGCTGCCCAATGGACCTTGATATGTGATACGGTCGTAAATCCGTTCGGCGATTTCTTCCGATACGGGCAGTTTGATGATTTCCTCAAAAGACGCGTTATTGATGTCCAATTGGTTTTCGTAGGAGTAGAGGCTTCCCGTTTCCTGGGATATTGCGGAAGTGGAGATTAAACCAATCGTAATCAGAAGTATAAGAGATTTAATTTTTGAAATCATAGCGAAGTATATATTACTTGTCATGCCCGTGAAAAAGGGCATCCAGTTTATTGACTCAGTTTATTTTTAATAGATTCCCGCTTTCGCGGGAATGACAAACTCGAAATAACCTCCTGAATAGGAACCACATTTTTAAAAACTGACTATCAAGCCAAACTGATGCGTCTCTCCCAATTCATTGTGAGTCATCAATGCATAATCAATCTGGAATTGGACATACTGAATTCCCATGCCGGCCGAAAAGCGGTTTGGGTTGGTGGTGCCGCCGAACCGCAAAAATAGATAGCGGAATACATTAAATTCCGCGCCCCCCAAAAGCTGCATGTCATCCGCGCCGATCAACCGGTTAAAATCCAGACTGGTGGTAACGCCATCGTAGGGTTGATAAGCAATCCCGATAACAATGCGCTGCGGCAGGTCATGTTTGGTAACAGCACCTACCTGCGGAGCGTTGATGTTCAGAAAGTAAACCCCTAAGTAAGTTCGGGAGTAAATAGACGCCTGGAGACCTACGTCAACGCCCATAATTGTTGCGCTTCCCAAATCACCAAACTCCTTTGATTCTCCGAGAGTCCAATGATATGCTTTTATTGAATATCCGGCCGCCAAGCTGGAATGGATGTCCTTCAATAGATGAAACCCATGCGATAATGCGAAGGTATATTCACCATTTAAGTTATAGCTTTTCTCCTTATAAGTATAATCTACGCCGAAGTATTGCGCGCTTAAAGAAACGGCACCGTATTTCTCAGGCAAGGGATATGCAATTGCACCGAAGAAATTCTTGAAAAAGGATAGATTAAATAATCGCAAATAAGAAGTACCGATCTGGACTCCATCTATGGAGCCGAGATTAGCCGGGTTGTAATAGGCGGCCCAGACATCATTGGTAACGGCTGTTCCGGCGCCACCCATGGCAGTTACCTTTGGATCGGGGAAACGATCGTCAAACAAGCCTGCAAACAAATGGAACGTCAATAAGACCACAAGTATGAGAGTCAAGTTCTTTTTCATTTCATAAACCTTTACTGAATTATCTTTTCAAGATTGTGCCCACAACGATTGGCGCCATAGCGGTTTTTTTCTTTCCCGTACCCTGCTCCACAACTTCCAGATGACAGATATAAGTGCCCAGCGGCACCAGATCACGCAGTTCATTTCTGCCATCCCACTCAACGCGTCTCTGAATAATGGTGGTGGGTTCGCTTAACAAAGTATAAATCAACCTTCCCCCCAGGTCGAATATGCGGATTGAGGCTTGGTTGTTAACTGCTCCCACATTGTAAGTAATGCCGATTTTTTCTCCCCGATCGGGCACGAATGGATAGGGATCTACTTCAAGAAATACGTTTGCCAATGACACATGATACGACGGATTAATCTCTATTTGATCCTCATATACCGACAGGATTTGGTAAATGGTATCATTACTGCTCGAGATAAATACGCCGCCCACACCGCTGACAATAATCGCATCATTCACCTCAATATTGGATAAGTCCAAATTGGCAGTATCCCAAATGCGGACATTGGTTACGCCGTTACCATCGGAAAGTACAATAGTGGTTCCACCTCCGGCAGAATATTGGTCGATGACCACACCGTCGGTCTCGATGAGAGTGCCATCCCATTTGGCTGAATTGGCCTCCCGATTGGTCAGCCTTACCGGCGCTATGCCCTGACTGCTTGTTGCTAAATAATTCAGGGTGTTATATTCTAACTCCGTGGTCAATTCGAATTCGGTGACAGTGCCTGATGTTTCCACTAAGTTATTTCTTTTTAAAATTGCTGTATCAAGCACCCCAAAGCGGAATAAATTAATGCCCCGGCCCGATTCATCTTGTATATATGCCGTTGTCAGCGGTGTTCCGCCTGAAGAAGTTATCCGAAGAAGTCCGGCGCCAATGGTTGTCAGACCCCTGACAGTGACATTCCCTGAGAAATTGGTGGAGTTGGTTTGTAAATCATACATCCAATATCGATTACCGCCGCCAACGGTTACAATCGGACTGTTGGCAATATAACGCAGCGTTCCGTTTTCACCGGCGGTCTGAATCCAAAAAACTGAGTTGATGGAATCGGGGGCTGCGATCATGTTCTTTAAAGTAAAAATGCCCGTATCGCTCAGTGTGATGTGAACATTTTCAACCAGGATCTTGGCTATCCCCTCTTCGAATTGAATCTGGGGCGGACCCGCATTTTGAAAGCCGCTGCCGCTCAAGGTCAGACTGTCAATATTCCAATCCCAAAATATGGGCACATCCAATTGAACGGTTCGAATCGTATCGCTCATGGTTCCGATTAGGGTCGCGACCACCTCTGAGAGGGTGTCCCCTACCTCAGCACCGGCAACGGACAACGAAGCAGCGCCACTGCCATCGGCAAGCGAGCCCTTCCCCGGTTCAATAATTTCATTCTGATAGCCGGGAATAAGCTGCGCAGCGTTGCTAAAAACATCCATTACTGCAGTAACGTCAGCCGAGTCACCCACCGAAAGAAAGCCCAGGTTAATTCCGGTGGTTCCCCAAACTCGAACGAGTACTTCACCACTTCCATCATCAACCGTGATATTTGTAGCGTCACTGAACGGGTCGATCGAGGTAGTTACCCCCTTTACTCTGATATAAGTTCCTTCCAACGCAATATTATTCGCATCATTCGTGGACAGGTAAAGGGGTTCGGGCAGGTCGTTTCCGGTAGATATCACTTCGACGGTGTAGTTGATTATCTCAGTAACACTCTGATATTCCTCCACGGTTCCAGTGATTCGAACCAAATTCCCTCTCACCAGATTTGGATCAACGGTTCCTCCGCGATAAATATTTATTCCTCTGCCCGAATTATCCTGAACGTAAGCGTCGGTCCAGTTCGTGGTTGTGATACCCGCTCCCAAGGTGACTATACCTTCGATAGTCACCACCGTGTAAGCTGATGGGTTTGCCTGAATATCAGCAATGGGTGTTGCGGGCGGACTGCCAGCGCCAACGATAACCTCAGGATTATTAGCAATACTTAATAAGACTCCACCATCCGT
>WOR8_10009249_pt1 | contig 12967 bp, 12 predicted proteins | sample DeeMarSeWOR38_10_FD_19890 | JGI IMG/M metagenome (IMG submission 19890) | reverse complement strand
AGGGTCTCGCTGGAGGCAAACCGCAGCGTGAACCCCTGTGCCGCGGATACGGGTTCGGAGCGCCGGGTCTGACCCGCGACGCGCGGCCTGGGCGCGTCTTCCGGCTGCGCCCCAGGCGCCTCCACCGGCTGGCTGTCGCGCCTGGGCGGCGGCTGTTGCTCGTCAGGCTGCTCTTGTCGCCGGGCCAGGTTGTTCGCCGTCTGAACGGCTTGCAGCGCCTGCCGGCCCTGCCCGAGGGCCCGGCGCAGGCCTTCGAGCTCAGCCGTCAGATGCACGCGTTCGCGGCGTGCCTGATCCAGTTCATCCAGGGCGTGGGCGAGCTGTTCCTGCGTTGAGGTCAAGGACTTTTTCGCCTGGTCGTGGCGTGCGCGGGCCTGGCCGGTCTGTGCGCTCAGACGCTGCAGCTGCGCCCGCAGCTCGAGCGCCTGCGTCTGCTCATTCTCGCTGCTCTGTTGCAGCGGCTCAGCGGGTGGTTCCTCCTTGGGCCGGTCCGTCTTGCGGGCCGGCAGGCTTTGCACCAGGGCAAACACGGCCGTCAGGCACAGCCCCAGGATTGCCATGAAGCGCATGACGTCAGTCTGCAGGGTTTCGGTGTCGCTGCCCCCACTGCCGGGTGCAGCCGTATACTTCGCACTGCGTCCCCGGCGGATCATTTTGCCTGCGCCCCGTCGCACGCTGTGGCCGCGGGGACGCATTCGCCCACGAGACCGCCAATCGAGGCGCGGATGTCATGCAGGAGGTGCTCGACACGCTCGGTGTGGCGTTGATCCTGTTCCTCGTAATAGCGGTTCAGTTTCCCCCCGAGGAAAAAGCTCTTGCTCACACGCATCAGATAACCTCCGATGCCGCCGACGATGGTGGTCGTCAGTGCGGTCAGGAGGCCACCGTCCACCAGGCGCTGCAAGACGGCAAAGGCCCCGGACTCCGCCGCAATGTCCGGGTCCCCAAGGGCGTAAAGCAAGGCGCTGCGCATGCCGATCGCCGTCCAGATCACACCGATGCCGAAAAACAGGCTGGTCCAGACGTCCGTCAGATGCTCAAACTGACCGACCTCATCCTGGGGGCGGTTAGCCTGCAGGCGCCGGCTCAGTTCCTGCAGGCTGTGGACATACAGGCCGAGGGTGAGTCCGAAGGGCAGCACCGACAGTCCCAGGTTGCGTGTTATCCACTGGGTCCACACCTGAACGCGGGGCGCCTCCAGCACGGACACCGAGACGACGTCCCATGCGATCAGCAGGTAGACCCCCATCAAACCGAGGACGAGGCTGAGCACCACGCCCAGGGCCATTCCGCTGAAAAAGCTGCGGCTCCCGTCAGCCTTCATCACTGTCACTCGCCCGGTCCACAGGCCTCGCAGGTGGCCTCGAGGACCAGTTCGGTTTCCTGGAACAGTCGGCTCGCCCGGTGAAAGGCGAGCGGATCCGCGCTGACCTTCAGCAGACCCTGTTCCTTGTCCGCCAGCTCCCTTTGCATGTCCCGCATGACCTCGGTCTGATGCGGACAGGTCTGCGAGCAGACACTGTAATCACTGAGCAGCGAGACGTATTTGACGCCAAAGTAGCGATTGTAGGTTTCCCGTGCCTGGGCCTTGCTCAGCAGACCTTCCTCGTTGGCCCACATTAGGAATTCACTGAACTGGGCCTTGTTGTCTTTTTTGGGATCGCCCTCCGCTATCGACAGCAACTGCTGGAAATAACGGTCGAACTGCGTTTCACAACCGGTCGTCAGGTCCAGGCGGGCGGCGCTGATGGCGCGACCCAGGTCCGGGCCCTGTGGCGGGCTGCATGCGCTGCGTGGTGGATTGTTCTCGCAGGCGGTAAGGACCGCTGCCAGTGCCGCCAGTGCCGCGAGGCCGGCGACTTTTGAGGTGCTTGCTCTGTTCATGGCTATTCTCCCGTTCACTCACCGTCAGAATTGCAGGGGACTTTCGTATTCCTGATCAGCCAGACTGGTGGGTGGGGCCGCCAGCGGAACCGTGCCCTCCTGTTCTCCAAACAGGATCGTCTTGACGCCCGCCACCACCTCCTGCATTTCCGGGGTGATGGTTCCAAACGACTGGTTGAGCTGCTCCATCAGCGTGACCCGGCTGATTTCCTCGCGGGTGCGCGCGATCAGGCTGGAGGTTTCCTGCATATCCAGATAGATATCCGATGCGATCACTGCCAGCGAGGAGTTGACCTGGCCGCCAGAGTGGGCGACGAGCTGGTAGTACTGATTGAAGCGGTCGCTGAGGCGCATCCCCGAGCGTCCCCGCAGGGCCGGGCGCTCGGCATCTTTCTTATCCGAGGCCTCGCCGACCAGCAGTTCCTGCAGGGTCCATGAGGTCTTCTTCTGACCCAGTTCCTTGCGGATGCGTTTCTCCAGGCTCGATGAAGTGGCGTTTACCGCCGTTTCCATCTCCGGCAGTCTGTCGGCCATGATCTCCAGCATCTCGAGATAGGTCTTGCCCAGCTGCCTGGCAATCTGCTCGCAGCCGGGATCGCCCTCGTTGCCTTCACATTTGCTGGCCCCGTAGAGCTGTTGCTGTTCATCGAGCCGCGCGATGCTGGCCTGCAGGCCGGTTTCCATCTCCCGGGCGACGCTGCCCGTGTGCTTGATCTCTTCAAGCACGGTGGTCGGAAACAGCTTGATGGTCGGCGCCTGCGTCAGTGCATGACCGGCCATGGGCAGTAGCAGTAAACACCCGGTTACCAGCCGGCCTGCGCGGCCTGGTTTTCTCTTCCGGTCACAGCTTGATGTGGTCTTCATTGGGGTCCCCTCTGTGTTACACCGTCACCTGGGCGGAACGCGATACACGCGCCGTTCGTCTTCTGGGAACCAATATAGGGAGGGATTCCTGAACAGAACCTGAATGGGGGAGGGGCGGGGGGTAGAATACAGAATACAGAATACAGAATGCAGGAGTGAGGAGTGAGGAGTGAGGAGTGAGGGGACAGGTTCGGCTCAGTCCTGGAGCAGGTCCTTCAACTTGAACAAGACGTCCAGGGCCTGGCGGGGGCTGAGATCGTTGGGATCAATCCCTTCCATGGCCTCGACGAGGGGGTGATCGCTGGGGTGCTGGAATAGGCCGAGCTGTTCCTGGCGGGCAGGGCCGGCTTCTGACGCTGTGGCCTGTTGCTCTTCGAGTTGGCGCAGGTGGTGTTTTGCCTCTTCCAGAACCCCGGGCGGGATGCCGGCGAGTGCGGCGACATGCAGGCCGTAGCTGCGGTCGGCCGGTCCCGGCTTGAGCGCGTGCAGGAAGATGATCCGGTCGCCATATTCCATGGCATCCAGGTGCACATTGGTGACGGCCGGCAGTGTCTCAGGAAGCCGCGTCAACTCAAAATAGTGGGTGGCGAACAGGGTGAATGCGCGGATGCGTCGCGCGAGATCGGCAGCGCAGGCCCAGGCGAGCGCCAGACCGTCGTAGGTGCTGGTGCCGCGGCCGATCTCGTCCATGAGCACCAGGCTCTGCGGGGTCGCGTTATGCAGGATATTCGCCGTTTCTGTCATCTCGACCATGAAGGTCGAGCGCCCGCTGGCGAGATCATCCGAGGCCCCAATGCGCGTAAAGATCCGGTCTACTGGTCCGAGTATGGCGCGCTCCGCCGGAACGAAACTGCCGATGTGGGCCAGCAGCACGATGAGTGCTGTCTGACGCATATAGGTCGACTTGCCACCCATATTGGGACCGGTGATGATGAGCATGCGCTGGTCATCATTAAGGCGTACGTCATTGGGCACGAAAGGGTTCTCGATGACGCGCTCGACGACGGGATGGCGTCCCGCGATGATTTGGATACCCGGTGCTTCGGCCAGTTCGGGACGCCGCAGATCGAGGCTGTCGGCGCGTTCGGCGAATGTGGCCAGCACATCCAGTTCGGCGAGCGCCTCTGCGCAACGCTGCAGGTCGGGGAGGTAGTCCAGCAGGCGTGCGAGTAAGTCTTCGTAGAGCGCTTTCTCGCGGGCAAGGGCGCGTTCCCGTGCGCTGAGAACCTTGTCCTCGAAAGCCTTCAACTCGGGGGTGATGAATCGTTCCGCGCCTTTGAGCGTCTGGCGGCGCTGGTAGTCATCGGGCACCTGGTGTGCCTGACTGCGGCTGACTTCCAGGTAGTAACCATGCACCCGGTTGAAGCGAACCTTGAGGTTCGCGATGCCGCTGCGTTTGCGTTCCCGGGCCTCCATGTCCACCAGAAACCGGTCGGCGTTTTCCGACAGGGCGCGCAGCTCGTCGAGGTCGGCATCAAAGCCTCTGGCTATGACCCCACCGTCGCGAATCAGCACCGGCGGCGATTCGACCAGGGCCTGGCTGAGTAATGCGCAACACGCCGGATGCTCACCGATACTTGCCGCAAGGCTGCTGAGCAGGGGATCCTCGATGGGTGCAAGCCGCCGCTGCAGCTCAGGCAGCGCCGACAGCGTGTCACGCAGGCTGGCGAGATCGCGTGGACGGGCGGATTTGAGTGCGACGCGCGCGAGGATGCGCTCCACGTCGCACAATCCCGCAAGGGCATCATGCAGCCCGTCGAAGTGGCGGTTGTCTAGCAGGGCGTCCACACACTGATGGCGGCGCTGCAGCAGTTTGCGGTCGCGCAGGGGCCGTTGAATCCAGCGGCGCAGCAGGCGGCCGCCCATGGCGCCTGCCGTATGGTCAAAGATACCCGAGAGGGTGTGTTCGGCCCGTCCGGAGGGCGCATGTTCGAGTTCGAGGTTGCGGCGACTCGCCGCGTCCATGACGACCGCTTCGTCGGATCGCTCCACGCGCAAACCACGCAGGTGGGGTAGCGCCATGCGCTGCGTGTCCTTCACGTACTGCAGCAGACTGCCGGCGGTTGCGACCGCGAGGGGCATGTCCTGGCAACCGAAGCCCGCCAGATCGCGTGTGCCAAACTGCTCGCTGAGTTGGCGGGTCGCGGTGTCGGGATCAAAGTGCCAGGGCGGGCGCCTTTTCAGGCCCGGCATGCCCTCGAATGTTCGGGGCGCCTCCCAGGTCTCACTGATCAGCAACTCGCTCGGTTTGAGGCGTTCCAGTTCACCCAACAGATTCCCGAGCGAGTGCAGTACCTGCACGCTAAACCGCCCGCTGGTCAGATCCAGCACCGCCAGTCCATAGGTGTCACGATGTTCGGCGCAGGCCGCCAGCAGATTGTCGCGCCGCTCCTCCAGCAAGGCCTCATCGGTAATCGTGCCGGGCGTGACGATACGTACCACCTTGCGTTCCACTGGCCCCTTGGACCGGGCAGGATCGCCGATCTGCTCGCATACGGCGACCGATTCACCCAGTCGCACCAGCCGACCCAGGTACTGATCCACTGCGTGCACCGGTACACCGGCCATGGGAATGGCTTCACCCGCCGAGTGCCCGCGGCTCGTGAGGGTGATATTCAGCAGGCGCGCGGCGCGACGTGCGTCGTCGTAGAACAGCTCGTAAAAGTCTCCCATGCGATAGAAGACCAGAATGTCGGGGTGCTGGGCCTTGATGCGCAGGTACTGCTGCATCATGGGCGTGTGCGAAGGTGTCTTCTGCGGCACGGCTGACATCCCCGGGAGTCTAACCAAATTCCAAACAGGTGCCCACTTGCGCTTACCGCGGGGCTCTGGTAGACCGAACACAGAGCCGAAGTGTGGAGACTGGCATGCCAGACGATGCCGCGCTGTATGCGCTTTCTGCCGACCTTGGAAAACAGTTGCTGGCGGCCGGCCTGAGGGTGGCGGCAGCCGAGTCCTGTACGGGCGGCTGGCTCGCCAAGGTGATTACCGACGTGCCCGGCAGTTCGCAGTGGTTTGAGGGCGGCGTTGTCACCTACACCAATCAGGCCAAGCGGGAGTTGCTCGGGGTGACGCAGGCGACCCTGCAATGTTTACTGTCGGACCGAATATCTCAGTGGCGACCGCGAAGCGGTGCGCCGCCAGGCGGTGCGCATCGCGCTGCAAGGCCTGCTGGATGAGTTCACAACCGGGTTCGCCTGATTCGACGCCGCGGGAGCGGCGCCAGCGGCTGTTCTTCGCCCTCTGGCCGGACGATGCCGTTCGCGCGCGCCTGGAGGAACTCGCGATGCAGGCCGCCGGAGGTAATGGCCGCGCAGTTGCTGCCCAAAACCAGCATATCACGGTGGTCTATATCGGACCGGCGGCGGCCGAGATGCGCGACTGCCTGTGCGCCCAGGTCGATGCAATCCGGTGTCCGCCTTTCGAATTGCGCCTGGATCAGCTTGGATACTGGTCGCGGCCGCGGGTGGTATGGCTTGCCTCAAGCGAGACGCCAGCGGCGCTCGCAATCCTCTACCGCGATCTGTCGGAGCGACTGAGGTCCTGTGGCTATCAGCCCGAGACCAGGCCCTTCCGACCCCACGCCACGCTGGTGCGCAAGGCGCGCCGCAAGCCGGGTATGACAATGAGTGAGCCCGTCGTCTGGGCAGTGGACCGCCTGTGTCTGGTGGAATCGCTCACCGAGCCGGCGGGCGTGCGTTACGAGGTCCAAAGGAGCTGGCCGTTGCGGTCGGCACCTTGAGGGCCGCCTCCGCCAGCCCCCTTGCTTGCGGCCGGGCAGCGGGCTTGCGCGCCAATTCACCACCAGGGAAAACTGTGTGATAATCGCCCCACCTCGAGCAACCCCACAACCCGGGGCGCAGGGATGGCGCCCTGTACCTACACCAGGAGGAGATACGGATGGATGACAACAAACGAAAGGCCCTCAGTGCCGCATTGAGCCAGATCGAGAAGCAATTCGGCAAAGGCACGGTAATGCGCATGGGCGATGTCGGGGCGGTGCGCGATGTCGGTGTGATCTCGACCGGTTCTCTGACGCTGGATATTGCCCTGGGCATCGGTGGTCTGCCCCAGGGACGTGTTGTTGAAATCTACGGTCCGGAATCATCGGGCAAGACGACCCTGACCCTGCAGGTGATCGCCGAGTGTCAGAAGCAGGGCGGGACGGCTGCCTTTGTCGATGCCGAACACGCGCTGGATCCGGGTTATGCGGGGAAACTGGGCGTTAACGTCGACGATCTGCTCGTTTCCCAGCCCGATACGGGCGAACAGGCGCTGGAAATTACCGACATGCTGGTGCGTTCGGGGGCCGTCGATGTGGTCGTGGTAGATTCGGTCGCGGCGCTGACGCCCAAGGCCGAGATCGAAGGGGAAATGGGCGATTCGCATGTCGGTCTGCAGGCCAGGCTGATGTCGCAGGCCCTGCGCAAGCTCACCGGCAACATCAAGCGCTCCAACACGCTGGTTATCTTCATCAACCAGATTCGCATGAAAATCGGCGTGATGTTCGGCAGTCCCGAAACGACAACCGGTGGTAACGCCTTGAAGTTCTACTCCTCGGTACGCCTGGATATCCGGCGTATCGGTGCGATCAAGAAGGGCGATGAGGTCGTCGGAAATCAGACGCGCGTGAAGGTTGTGAAAAACAAGATGGCACCGCCTTTCAAGCAGGCGGAGTTCGAGATCCTCTACGGTGAGGGCATTTCGCACGAGGGTGAGCTGATTGATCTGGGCGTCATGGAGGGGATTGTTGACAAGTCCGGGGCCTGGTACAGCTACGGCGGTGACCGGATTGGCCAGGGCAAAGACAATGCCCGCGGTTTTCTCCGCGAAAATCCCGATCTCGCGCAGGCAATCGAGACCCAGATTCGTGCCAAGCTGCTACCGACGGTAGCAGTGGCCGAGGAACGTGAAGAAGAACTCGAGGCCGACGTTCGACTCGCCCACTGATGACCCCGCGCGCGTAGAGTCCGAGGCGCGGCGTATCGCGCTCGGCCTGCTGGCGCGCCGGGAGCACAGCGGCCTCGAGTTGGGGCACAAGCTGTCCGCGCGCGGCTTCGACGCTGACCTTGTGGCGAGCCTCCTGCAGAGACTCAGCGCCGAAGGTCTGTTGAGCGATGCCCGCTTTGCCGAGAGCTTTGTTCGTGCGCGTTGCGACAAGGGCTATGGGCCTGTGCGGATTCGTGGCGAGTTGCGTGAGCGGGGTGTCGATTCCGAAACCATCGAGGCCTGTCTGGATCAGAACGATGTTGCCTGGCTCCGGCTGGTTGCCAGTGTTCGCGCCAAGCGCTTTGGCCTCGACCTGCCCAGCGACTTCAGAGAACGTGCCCGTCAGACACGTTTCCTGCAGCAGCGAGGGTTTACCACCGAACAGATTCGCGGGGTGCTGGCGGATACAGAGCCGTAGACTGCAGGGCGAGCACTGCACCCGGCGCTGAACGAGTCATCTGTGTCCCGGCATTGCATGCCGCCTACTGGCCCGGATCAGCCCGCTAAGAGATAATAACAACTGGTTTTGTGACCGGCCCGAACTCCATGCCAAGCAGCAACGAAATTCGCCGACTGTTTCTGGACTATTTCCGCACGCGCGATCACGAGATCGTGCGCTCCAGCCCGCTTGTGCCCGCCAATGATCCCACTTTGCTGTTCACGAACGCCGGGATGGTGCAATTCAAAGAGGTGTTTCTCGGCAAGGAAACGCGGGACTATGCACGCGCCGCCACGAGTCAGCGCTGTGTGCGCGCAGGTGGCAAGCATAATGACCTGGAGAACGTGGGCTACACGGCCCGGCACCATACCTTCTTCGAAATGCTCGGTAACTTCAGCTTTGGCGATTACTTCAAACGCGAGGCTATCGGTTTTGCCTGGGAGTTTCTGACTGACGTCTGCAAGTTGCGACCCGAGCGCCTGTGGGTGACAGTCTTTGAAGACGATGACGAGGCCGCCGGGATCTGGCTCGACGAGGTACAGGTCGACCCGGCACGGTTCGCGCGCATCGGGGCGCACGACAACTTCTGGGCCATGGGGGACACCGGGCCCTGTGGACCGTGCTCCGAGATCTTTTACGACCACGGCCCGGCGGTCGCAGGTGGCCCGCCCGGTTCGCCGGATGCCGATGGCGATCGCTACGTTGAGATCTGGAACCTGGTGTTCATGCAGTACAACCGCGACGCTGCCGGGACGCTCGATCCGCTGCCCAAGCCTTCGGTGGATACCGGCATGGGCCTGGAGCGTCTGGCCGCCGTTTTACAGGGCGTTCACAGCAATTATGATACGGATCTATTCCGCAATCTCATCCGGGCAGCGGCGGAAATCACCGGCGAGAAGGCTACGCAGCACAACTCGCTGCGGGTGATTGCGGATCATATCCGCTCCTGTGCCTTCCTGATTGCCGATGGCGTGCTTCCGGGTAACGAGGGTCGAGGCTATGTCTTGCGACGCATTATCCGCCGTGCGGTACGCCACGGTTACCGGCTGGGCGTCGATGACATCTTTTTTTACCGGCTGGTTGCTCCTCTGTGTGCGGAGATGGGCGATGCCTACCCGGAACTGGTCCAGGCGCGCGCGCAGGTCGAGCGAGTGCTGCGCCAGGAAGAGGAACGCTTTGCCGAGACCCTGGATCAGGGCATGCGGATCCTGGACGCAGACATCACGGCGCTGAAGACTACCGAGATCCCCGGCGAGACGGTCTTCAAGCTCTACGATACCTACGGTTTCCCGGTCGACTTGACGGCCGATATTGCCCGCGAGCGGGGTCTCACCCTGGACATGGCGGGGTTCGATTGTGAGATGGACGCCCAGCGCGAACGCGCGCGTGCCGCGAGTCAGTTCGGTGTCGATTACAGCGCCGAGCTCAGGATTGAAGGTTGCACGGATTTCACGGGCTACGAGCGAATGATCGATCGCGCAACCATTACGGCGCTGTTTCGTGACGGCCAGCCGGTCGAGCAGCTCGGTGACGATGCGGCTGGCATTGTGATCCTGGACCACACGCCCTTCTACGCCGAGTCGGGTGGCCAGGTCGGCGATCAGGGCGTGCTTGAAACAGCCACCGCCCGCTTCCAGGTGCGTGACACCCGCAAGCAGGGCAGTGATATCCATGCCCACCTCGGGGTCATGCTGACCGGTGAATTGCGGGTGGGCGATGAGGTGGAGGCGCGCGTCGACGAGAATCATCGGCGACCGACCATGCTGAATCATTCCGCCACCCACCTCCTGCACGCGGCATTGCGCAGGGTGCTGGGAACGCATGTGCAACAGAAGGGCTCACTGGTTGAGCCGGAGCGGCTGCGCTTTGACTTTTCACATTTCGAACCCATCAGTGCCGAACAGCTCACCGAGATCGAGCGCCTGGTCAACAGCGCGATCCGGGGCAATGTCAGTGTAGAGACCCGCATCATGTCCGTGGACGAGGCCTTGGAGGCAGGTGCCATGGCACTGTTCGGCGAGAAGTACGGGCATGAGGTGCGGGTGTTGTCGATGGGGGACTTCTCGGTGGAGTTGTGCGGCGGTACCCACGTCAGCCGCGTTGGCGATATTGGCCTGTTCAAGATCATTCAGGAAACCGGTATTGCCTCGGGCGTGCGTCGCATCGAGGCGTTTACGGGTGCAGCGGCAATCGCCTACGTCGAACAAACAGAGAATCAGCTTCAAGGCATCGCAGCGCTCCTGAAGGGCAGTGCAGACGATGTTCGCAACAAGGTTTCCCAGCTACTCGACAGGAACCGCAAACTCGAGAAAGAACTCGAGCGGATCAAGGCGAAACTCGCAAGCCAGCAGGGCAGCGATCTGGCGAGTCAGGCCGTGGAGATTGGAGGCATCAAGGTGCTCGCTGCACGCCTGGACGGTGCCGAGGCCAAGACCTTGCGGGATACCGTCGACCAGCTGAAAAACAGGCTGGGTGCAGCGGCCGTGGTGCTTGCCACGGTGGCTGGCGACAAGGTCAGCCTCGTTGCCGGTGTAAGCAAGGACCAGACGGGACGTATCAAGGCCGGTGATCTGGTCAGCACTGTGGCCCGGCAGGTCGGCGGCCGCGGGGGCGGTCGGCCGGACATGGCGCAGGCCGGCGGCAATCAGCCGGAGAATCTGGATGCGGCACTTGCCTCGGTACCGGACTGGGTGCGGAGCCAACTGGCACAGGCGAGTAGTGAGGTGTCCTGAGAAGCCAGAAGCCAGAAGCACGTCGCTTGCCTGCTGGCCTCGGAGCAGATTCACTAGTCGTTCGGGCGCAAGTGTCTGGATTCCGGCTGCCGCTTGTAGTTTAATCTCCGCTGCTTGAAGGCGTGGGCCCCCCGGGAGTTTCGGTGTCGGACCGAGGTCGGTTTCAGCATCGCCATTCTGACTCCTGTGTTCTGGATTCTGTATTCTGACGTTCCATATGTCCTTGATTGTACAAAAATACGGCGGCACATCGGTCGGCAGCCCCGAGCGCATCCAGACGGTCGCCGAGAAGATTGCTGGATACCGCGATCGTGGCGATGACGTGGTTGTGGTAGTATCGGCGATGCGCGGGGAAACCGACCGCCTGATTGCTTTATCACGCGAAATCACGGAGATACCGGAGCCACGCGAACTCGATGTGTTGCTGGCGACCGGCGAGCAGGTGACGATCGCGCTGCTCAGCATGGCACTACAGAAACGCGGGTGTCCGGCCCGATCCTATACGGGTGCGCAGGTCCATATTCTCACGGATAGCGCCCACAACAAGGCGCGAATCCAGGACATCGATGGCGCCCGGGTGCGCAAAGACCTTGCAGATGGCAAGGTAGTTGTGGTTGCCGGTTTCCAGGGAGTCGACCAGCACGGTAATATTACCACCCTCGGCCGTGGTGGATCGGATACGACGGCGGTAGCCTTGGCCGCTGCGTTGAAGGCCGACGAATGCCAGATCTTTACGGATGTCGATGGTGTCTACACCACAGATCCGCGTGTCGAGCCACGCGCCAGGCGTCTGAGTCGCATCACGTTTGAAGAGATGCTTGAGATGGCGAGTCTGGGCTCGAAGGTATTGCAGATTCGATCGGTTGAATTTGCGGGAAAATACAATGTGCCGCTTCGTGTGCTGTCTTCTTTCGAAGAGGGAGAAGGTACCCTGATCAGTTATGAGGAAGAGGGTATGGAGAATGCGCTGATTTCCGGGATTGCCTTTAATCGGGACGAGGCCAAATTAACCGTTGTTGGCGTGCCTGATCAACCCGGCGTTGCGCACCGCTTACTGGGTCCGGTGGCGGATGCCAACATCGAAGTTGACATGATTATCCAGAACATCGCGCCGGCCGGTGATACCACGGATTTCACGTTTACGGTGCATCGAAACGATTACAGCAGGGCACTGGAAGTCGTCCAGCGGGTCGCCGGCCAGATGGGTGCGCGCCAGGTGTCGGGTGACAACACAATTGTCAAAATCTCGCTGGTTGGCGTGGGCATGCGATCGCATGCTGGAATCGCCTCGCAGATGTTCGAGGCATTGGCCAGGGAGGGTATCAATATCCGCATGATATCGACCTCGGAGATCAAGATATCGGTGGTCGTGGACGAAAAATACCTCGAGCTGGGTGTGCGTGCCCTGCACGAGGCCTTTCAACTGGATAAGGCTCCGGACGTATAGAGTTCCCGCCGGGAGCACGAATCCCTCGACAGCGTGCCAGTGAGTCAGCAATCCACTGGCGGCCGCATAGAATCCAAACAAAAGTATAACGTTACTGATCGACCTATAGTTTCGGATGGGGTGGCCGAAACACTTCGTACGTCGGTTTTGCCGAAACGCGAGCCAGCCGAAGCGTTGGCCAGGGGATGGGAATTTACTGGGAAGTGAATGAGTAAGGAGATTCACGCATGTTAATTTTGACTCGCAGGGTTGGTGAAACCCTAATGATCGGAGACAACGTTACGGTCACGGTACTGGGCGTAAAGGGCAATCAGGTGCGCATCGGTGTCAATGCGCCGAAAGAAGTTGCAGTTCACCGGGAAGAAATCTACGAGCGTATCCGCCGCGAACAGGAAGAGGGCAAAAACACTGCTGCTTCCGGCAAAGAGTAAAGGCGGCCAGTCTTTACGTAATAGGGACCGATAGGTATCCTACGACTCCTGCCGCTGAAGTTACCGATACGGTTCAGCTTCATGCGGTAAGGAGAGATGGCCGAGCGGCTGAAGGCGCTCCCCTGCTAAGGGAGTATGGGTTAAAAGCCCATCGAGGGTTCGAATCCCTCTCTCTCCGCCA
>WOR8_10004881_pt1 | contig 12970 bp, 9 predicted proteins | sample DeeMarSeWOR38_10_FD_19890 | JGI IMG/M metagenome (IMG submission 19890) | reverse complement strand
CTGATGCTGAAAATGCTCGCACCAGTAAAACCGTCAGAAACGTAGGCATACGTTCCGGACACATCGATACCCCAACACCAGCCAGAGGTGTTGTAACTGCCGATCTCCACCGGATTGGTCGGAACATTGATATTGATTATGCGGAAGCCGCCGGTTGAACCGTCGGCAACATAGGCACATGAGTCATGGAGCATTACCCGGCGTGCATCGCCAGGTGTGTCGATAGAACCGACGACCTGCGGGTTTGCCACGTTCGCGATATTGACCACTAATAGACCGCTCGAGCCATCACACACATAAGCAAATGTGTCGCGTACCGCAGCGCCCCAGCAATAACCGGTCGTCGCGAGTACGCCGGCTTCTGAAGGCCCGGTCGGATCCGTGCAGTCGTATATTCTAAAACCTTGGTTGGAACAAGCAACATAGGCATAATTGCCCGCGGCATCGAGTCCCCGGGCCAGACCTGGTGTGACAAAGTAACCTATTTCGCTTATAGCCGCAGGATTGGCAGCGTTCAATATTCGGAGACCGCCACTGCCCGAGGCGATAAAAGCAAGCGTGTCAATGAGCCGGACCTCATTTGCGGCTCCTTCGAGGATGAGGCTGCCAAGAAGTACCGGTGCCGTAGCTGAGGCTAGGTTCCATATTTCAAGACCTCCGGCATCGTCAGCTATGTAGAGCGTGGTCGCAGATGCATCGTAATACAGCCCATTGGCGCGCCCCCGGGTGCGGAGTGCATCGGAGACGATCGCGGGATTACTGGGCGTTGTGACATCAAGGATATAGACTCCGCCTCCCGACGTGAAATAGGCAAGGGCCCGTGCCGAGTCATAATGCACCGCGTTCCAGTAGCCGAAAGGCCAGTTGCCCAGAAAACGGACCTCAAGTGAATCAAACCTGTACTCAGCACGTTCGAATGTGGCAACAAACCCATCGTTCTCTGAAGCAAGTGTCACGGATGTAAGGATAAGAAACACGCTGAGCGCAAATACCTTCATAGTACCACCTCCTCGATCAGATGACTTTAATCGAGTGTATGCTTTTCTGGCATCACCTCCTTTGATAGTTCAATCTGAAGAAATATATAAAGGCAGCAGAGGCCTTTAGTTTCGAGTGAAGTGTGGAAAGTGTGATATTATAGATGAACGAGAAGCTTCGTCAAGCCTGATATCTGAGACGGACCAGGCGTGGTCTTACAGATTGTCGATGATTGTCTTGACCAGCGTGTCAGGATCCAGCCCTTCTTTCCTGTAAAGCGCGCCGGAATTATCCGAAGCTCCGTATTTATTGATCCCCATCGTGAGGAGTTTCATTTTTATCTTCTTGCGCATGATCTCTTGAGCGATCATGCAGCCCAGCCCACTGGTGACGATATGATCTTCATAAGTTACAACGAGTTTTGTTCCGGCCGCGCGACGAAGAGCTGTTTCGTCGATATGAAGAGGTGAGGTGGCGTTGCACACACGCGCAGAAATACCTCTGGCCTTGAGGCTCTCGGCTGCTTTGACCGCCAGGTGGAGCATGGCGCCAAAGGTCATTATTGTACAGTCCTTACCTTCACGAATGACGTCGATCGTCCCGTATTCAAATCGGTAATCAGGGCTGAATAAATTCTCGTTGCGGTCATTCTTGATGACCGGTAGTTTGCTGCGCGCGATGCCGATGACGTAGTTACCCTTTTGACCAAGAACATAGCGTACTACATGATCGGTCTGATTTGGATCACCGGGGATAACGAGCTTGAAGCCGAAAAGATTTTTCAACAGACCAATGTAGTCTATGCAATGGTGAGTTTTGCCATCAGGGCCGACATTATGACCGAGATGCGTAGCACATATCTTTAATCCCGTGTGGTTTATATCGTTAAGCCTCAGCTGGTTGTACACTTCGTCGATCGCAAACACGCCGAAATCCGCCCATACCGTCACAATGCCGCTGATCGATAGTGCTCCGGCAATGGTTGCGGTCGTGTGTTCGCTTACGCCGGCCTCAAAAAAATTCTCCGGGCGCACTTTGGCGAATTCATCTGACTTGACCGATTCGGTAAGGTCACAATCGAGCACGGCCATGGGCACTCTCGGGTTGAGTTCGGCGATTTCTGCGAGCACGTTGCCAAATACTGCCCGGGGGTGGGTGTCTTTGTCGTAGGTCTTCACGGTGCCGGTGTTGAGCCGGGGTGGATCCATGTCACGGTGTGCATATGATTTGATCTTGCGCGTTGAACGGGTTTCTGATAATTCCTGGAGATCATCTGGTATCTTCAGTTCCCCGAGTGCTTTCTTGTATTCATCCGGGTTCAAAGCGCGGCCATGGTAATCACGCTCGTTTTCCATGAAGGACACACCTTTGCCGATCGTCGTTTCCGCGATGATTGCGTATGGATAATCCTTGTCCATTACAGCCTTTTGCAGCGCCCTGTATATTGCTCGGAAATCATGGCCGGATATTTCCAGAACGCGCCAGCCATCGGCAAGATAATTCTCCTTGATGTTGACCGGCATCACGTCTTCGGTGCGGCCCGAAATTTGAATGTGATTATGGTCGATGATCACGGTCAGGTTGCTTAATTCGTATTTATGCGCAAACCTTCTGGCTTCCGCGACCTGTCCCTTTGCCTGTTCGCCGTCACTCATTGCCACGAAAGTGTGATAGTCCAGGTCATTCAACCTGGCAGCCAAGGCAAAACCGCAGCCGGCAGAAAGCCCTTGTCCTAAATTCCCGGTCGACCACTCGACACCCGGCACGTGCCTTTCAATATGGCCTTCGAACGGACTGTCTATTCTTCTAAAACCCACGAGCATATCTGTGCGGTCAAAGTACCCGAGTCCTGCAAGGCACGCATAGAGGCCGGGTGAGGTATGGCCATGACTGATGACGATCCGATCGCGCCCTGGATCAGCCGGGGCCTTCGGGGAAACGCCGGCGAATGAAAAAAGCGTAAGGTAGATGTCGATCGATGACATCGACCCCCCAGGATGTCCTGATCCGGCCAGCGTCGTCATCTTTATGATGTCGCCACGGCAAAGCCGTGCTTTTTCTTCTAGTTCCTTTACCTCATCATCGGTGATGTCTTCGGTGAACCCGCGCTTAGTTGAGTCCTTTGCGATCCGCGTCATAATACCACGACCTTGAAGTCACCTTCACCAAAGGCGTAGTCGGCTTTGATACGCAGGATCAAATTGTATTCCTTGGCGATCTTCTCAATTGTTTCCGTATGGCGTAGACTAAGGAAGTCGGCAAGCCTTGGCGATGTCTGTAGTTCGACCATTTTGCCCTTTATGCCTTTCCCGTTATTCATGAACCAACGTTCGATGTAACCGACGATGCATTGCCGGGAAAGCATTCGGCCGCGCCCTTTGCATGAGGGGCATGCTTCACTGAGGCTTGAGGTGACACTGTGCCGGGATCGCTCGCGCGTGAATTCCAGCAGCCCGAATTCGCTGACCGCGCCTATCCGGTAGCGTGCTCGGTCTTCACGAATGAGCGACCTGAATTCCCGCAGGATCCGGTCAATGTTATCCCTCTTTGACATGTCGATAAGATCGACGACCACCAGACCGCCGATGTCCCTCAGCCTGAGCTGGCGTACGATCTCCTTCAATGCTTCCAGATTGGTCGAGAACGCTAATTTCTCGGCTTGCTTTTCCTTCGATGATTTGCCGGTGTTGACATCGATGGTGACCAGGGCTTCGGTTTGGTCGATCACGATGTAGCCGCCGCTGGGCAGCCACATTTTTCTTTCGAGTATGCTCTTCAGTTGCTCCTCTACGTAGTATTTCTCAAAGATGGGCTGGGGATCTCTGTAGAGCCTCACGCGACCACGCATGCGCGGCGAAACTTTACCAAGATAGCTGATTATCTTATTGTAGGCGGGTTCGGAATCGACGATCAAATTCCTTACCTCGTTGTTGAATGTGTCGCGTACGGTTTTGATCAAAGCGTCCGGTTCCTGGTGTATCAGCACCGGTGCCGGGGATTTTGCTTTCTCCTGATTGCGTTCCCATTCGCGGCGCAGCACCTCAACCTCTTTCTTGATCTCTTCAGATTTGGCGCGCGCGGCAGCCGTCCGGACGATAAGCCCCATGCCCTGGGGCTTAATGTGTTTTGCCGTACGGAAGAGCATCTCGCGCACCCGCCGCTGGCGTATCTTGCGTGATATTCCTATATTTTTGGCATTTATCAGTAGTACTACATACCGACCGGGAAGCGATATGTACGACGTGATGCGAGGTCCCTTAATGCCGTAGGAGTCCTTTGTTACTTGAACAAGTATTTCCTGGTTCTCCTTCAGCTTTATTTCTTCTGGTCGGTACTCTTGTTCCATTTCAATTTCGCTCTCAAAGAGCTCAGAGAATTCCTCAAATGGTATTTCATTCAATGGGAGGAAACCATTCTTCTCGATACCGATGTTGACGAATGCCGCTTTCAATCCGGAGATCAGGTTGAGGACTTTGCCTTTGTAAATATTGCCGACCAGACTGGTTTGCTCGGCACGGTCCATGTAGAATTCCACGAAATTACCATTTTGCATTATGGCGATTCTTGCTTCGGTGTTTGAGATATTAACAATAATATCCTTTTTGCTCACATGTCCTCCATAGGCGAACGTAATGCATCTTCTTTTTTGATGAACATCATCGTCCGCGTAACTTTGAATTTCTTGGCTTGCTCTAACGGGAGCGCGGTCAAATAGGAAAGCAGGTCATAAATATTGGGCTGTCCCGAACCACAGTAGAGTGCGCAGGAAAGGCACCCGTTATTGATCGAGATCGAATCCAGACCCTCCAAGATATTCTTCTTACCCGATCTGGTATCCACGTATATCGGCTCACAGGAATCGGTATTTATATGGTTTTTCAAATCTCCCTTCCTGATTTCGACCTCGTAGTTTATCAAATTTATAGAGCTGGTCAAGGATGGTGTTTTGGGATCAAGGGCGCGAATATCCAAAACTCTGATACCGCTGGGAAGGTGGGTATTCAATTCCCGGGAGATGTTACCGAAATATTCGGAGTCGAGATAAAGGTCAAAGAACTCACCCTTGGATATCTGTCCGACACTCTTCGGTGGGCCAAACGATACTTTTGGTATCGGGGAGAATCCCCGGGTGTATCTTACCGGCAGGTCGGATCTGCGCAGGGTACGGTAGATCGTACGCGCGAGATCAAGGTGCGAAGCATAACGGTATGATTCACCAACCGCGAATTTCACGCGGTACATTATTTGCTGTTCTCTATTGCCGCTGTCGTAAAGAGTGCCGAGGTATTTGTCCGAACTATCATAATGTCTTGATCGGTCTCCGTTGCAGGCGTTGCAGTTTGTACAACTTTCATAGAAGCAATTCTCAGTGCTTTCACCTAGCCGCGCTTTCTCGAACTCATTCTTAAGAAATTCTTTGCTTACGCCGAGCTCAACGATATCCCACGGGTTGGTTTCCTTTGGTTTGAGATATTCATGGGGGTCAATGTCATGCTCCTGGAACGATCGTTGCCAGCGTTGAAAATCAAAACCCTCGCGCCATTCCTCGAATCTACCGCCGGCTCGGTACACCGCTTCAATGGCCGGGAAGATCTTTTCGTCGGCACGCGACAAGACCGCTTCAATATATGCCACTTCGGGTGACTGGTATTTGATCTCCAGGCGGCGTTTCTTGCGCTCTTTGACGCGTGCGATCTTGCTGCTCAATTCATCAATTGGCGCCAGTTCTACAGCTTCAAAGGGCGTATGCGGTTTGGGGATGAAAGGGTTCAAAGAAATTTTCACGCGTCCTTCAGGATAGCTGGCTAGTATTTCTGCGCCCAACCTGGATATCTCGTCAATATCAGTATCGGTTTCAAAGGGCAAGCCGACCATGAAGTACAGCTTGACCTGCTTCCACCCGAGGCGGTAGGCAGTGCCGATCGACGAAAGGAGGCGTTCATTTGAGAAAGATTTGTTGAGGCGCCGCCGCAATCCGTCACTGGCAGTTTCCGGGGCAAAGGTCAAGCCACTTTTCTTGATCTCTTTCAGGAGCAGCGCAAGATCCTCGGTGAAGAGTTCTCCACGCATCGCGGGCAGGGAAATGCCTACGCGTTTCCTTGCCAGTATCTCGTTCAGTTTCCTGATAAGATTGAGCAGGTCCGGATAATCGAGGATCGAGAATGATAGCAGAGAAACCTCTTCCCAACCGCTTTCTCTTATTCCTTTCTCAACTGCGCGCAAGATATCTGATTCTGGGCGAACCCGTAAAGGGCGATTGGCGTAGCCGGCCTGGCAGAAACGGCAGCCCCATGTGCAGCCGCGCATCACCTCGACCACATAGCGGTCGTGCGTGACATCACATATCGGTACTACCGGCGGAAAAGGGAGTGCTTCTTCCTCAAGGGAGGCAACAGTGCCTTTTCTTATTCTGGTTTTGTACCCGTGTATCATTGGTACCCAGATGCCGCTGACCCGTGAAAGCGCACGCAAACGTCCGTCGCGGTCAGTCTTCGCAATGTCCTTGAGAATGCTGGAGATTTTGTCCATGACCAGCTCGCCATCACCAATCACAAATGCATCAAAAAGATAAGAAAGGGGTTTGGGATTCAATGTTGCCGGTCCACCGGCGATAAGGATCGGATGTTGCCGCCCGCGCTCCATTGCCTTGAACGGAATACGCGCCAGGTCAAGAATATATAATATTGTTGTGTAGCATAATTCGCTCTGGAGGGAAAAACCGAGTACGTCAAATTCCTCTATTGGTTTTCTGGTCTCGAGTCCGTATAGCGAGATATTCTTCTCCCTGAGCTTATCGCCAAAATCAGGCCAGGGTGCAAAGATCCTTTCGCACTGGATGTTCTTGTCGCGGTTGAACAGGTGGTAGATTATTTTTGTACCCAGGTTAGACATCCCCAGTTCATAGATCTCCGGGAAGATGATGCCAACGTATACTGAAGCGCTCTTCTTTATTGTTGCGTTGTACTCGCCACCTGTGTAGCGAATTGGTTTTCTCACCAGCGGTAGAACATCGTCGAGCATTGCTTGACTTTGAGACAAAAAAAGCTCTAAAGATAACGCGGCTAGAAAAGCACGCTAAACAAGCTCATAACCACGTTCCAGTGCCTTGTCGTTGAGCGCCAGCTGTTCCTCGCTTGCCTTGGCGAATCTTTCCCGCTGTGCTTTCTTCAATGTTTCGAGTTGGAGCAAGCCGGTTTTCTTCAGCATAGCACCGAGCATGACCATGTTAGCTATGCGCCCGTGACCGAGCTCTTCGGCTATGGCATTAGCCTCAACAGGGATTGTCGTGATATCGTCTCTATTTGGACGCGATTTTATGAGCGTCTTATTATAGAAGAGAAGTCCACCGGGTTTTACGGTCGGCTCGAAACGGGCCAGCGACGGTTCATTCATGATGATAACAACATCCGGTGCGGCGACAATTGGCGAAGCGACCGGTTCGGTTGATATTACGACCGAGCAGTTTGCGGTGCCGCCGCGCATTTCCGCGCCATATGAGGGAAAGAAGGTGACATTCTTATTCTCGAATAACCCTGCGTAGCCGAGAATGATACCGGATGAAACGATCCCTTGTCCGCCAAAGCCTGAAATGATTATTTCGCTGGTCATTTTTCCTCCTTTGCTCGGTTCCGGTATTCGCCAAGGGGGAAATACTTGATCATGGTTTCTTCGATCCATTTCTTTGACTGCACCGGTGTCATGCCCCAGTTCGTGGGACACATTGACAATATCTCAACGAGAGAAAAGCCTTTATCCTCGATCTGATTAGTGAACGCATTGCGTAGTGCCTTTTCCGTCTTGATAATGGACTTGGGAGTATTGACCGCTGTGCGTTCGAGATAGTATGGGCCATCAAGGCCGGCAAGGAGTTCACAGACCTTTATCGGGTATCCTTGTTTCTTCACATCGCGTCCCTGTACCGAAGTTGTGGATTTCATCCCGGGGAGAGTGGTGGGCGCCATTTGCCCGCCGGTCATGCCGAATATCGCGTTATTGATGAAGATGACCGTGATATTCTCATTACGGGATGCCGCGTGAACGATTTCTGCGGTGCCAATTGCAGCAAGGTCACCATCTCCCTGATAGCTGAAAACAATGCAATCCGGCCGCGAGCGTTTGATGCCGGTGGATACAGCCGGGCCCCGGCCATGGGGTGGCTGGATCATATCGCAGTTGAAATATTCGTCAGCGAAAACCGAACAACCGACCGGTGCGATACCAATAGTCCGCTCTCGTATGTCCAGCTTGACCAAGAGCTCACCTATGATACGGTGTACTATGCCATGTCCGCAGCCCGGGCAATATCTCTGGAGTACATCAGTAAGTCCTGCTGGGCGTCCAAAGATCTGTTTCATTGCGCACCCCCGGTGATAGCCAGGATCTTCTCGTAGATCTCAGGCGGCGTAGGTACACCGCCACCCGGACGGCCATGAAAATGGATGTTCTTCCTGCAGTCAGTAGCGAGTTTCACGTCGTCGATCATTTGTCCAAGGTTCATCTCAACAACGAGGAAGTCCCTGACGCGTCCGGAGAATTCGGCGAGAACGTCCTTGGGAAAAGGCCAGACCGTGATCGGTCTGAGCATTCCCACCTTCAAACCTTTTTCACGAGCCGTTCTGACGGCCGCGCTGCAGACGCGAGCGCACGTGCCATAAGCGACTATCACCAAATCGGCATCTTCGCATGCGGTCGCTTCGGATCGCTGTTCGTGTTTGATAATGTGCTCGTATTTTTTCTGACGCTGGAAATTCCATGCCTCGAGCTTGCCTGGTTTGAGGTCATAGGAACGTACAACCCTGCGTTCCCTGTTTTTACAGCCGGTCAAGGCGTAGGGAGGTACGGGAAGTGTGTTCGGGTCCACGGGCTGGCCAGACAATTCGACCGGCTCCATCATTTGTCCTAATAAACCGTCGGTCAAAATCAGCGCTGGGTTGCGGTACTTCTCGGCCAGTTCAAATGCCAGTTTGGGGAATTCGTACAATTCCTGTGCTGAGTTTGGTGCAAGCGTGATCGTGAAGTAATCGCCATGCCCGCCGCCTCGTGTCGCCTGGTAGTAGTCGGATTGAGCGGGCGCGATGTTCCCGAGCCCGGGCCCGCCACGGACCACGTTGACGACTAGAACCGGGATATCTGCACCGGCGATGTAGGAAATACCTTCCTGCATCAGGCTGATCCCCGGTGAGGAAGAGGATGTCATTGCCCGTTTCCCGGCTGCCGCGGCACCGAAGAGCATGTTTATGGCTGCGATCTCGCTCTCAGTTTGTATGAACTCACCTCCGACCTCCTTCATACGGACCGACATATACTCGGGGATTTCGTTCTGTGGTGTGATCGGATAACCGGCAAAGAACCGGCAGCCGGCGGCAAGGACACCTTCTGCGATCGCGTGATTACCATACATCAGTTGCTTTTCCGCCATCATGCCTCCTCTACTTGTAGACTTCGATCGCCGGTTCCGGGCATATCTTGAAGCAATATCCACAACCCGTACACTTGCTATTATCGGTTACTTCTGCAGGATGGTAACCGCTTGAGTTGATCCGGTCCGGAGCGAGTATTAGAATGTCAACCGGGCAGACGTCGTCACAGCATAATCCACAGCCTTTGCAAACTTCCTCGAGAATTTTCACTTGAGGCATCAAATCCTCCTTTCAGAAACCTATTATTCGCGAGATTTTTATAATAATCGGTAAAGCCCAAATTTAATAATTATAGCCAAATGACCACAAAAGTCAAGGAAAGTACTTAAAAAACATGATATATATGAGTTTCTGGGTCCTCGAAAGAACTTAAGTATCGATTAAGTATTGACAATTATATAATTTCTTCTATAATTCCACAATGTTAACGCTAATCTTTGTTTTCTTTTTCCAGTTCGATGTACGCTACGCGGCGTTTCTGCAGTCTCCGCGTAGTGAAGAGATCTTTGTTGGCTTGACACAGGGCAGTTACAAACTCTCCGATTTCTCGGGTAATCCGGTTGTTCTTTGGTTCTGGCGGAATAGCAGTGATGCCCCGCAAGCCGATTCTTTGCTCAAAAGAATAAACATAAGGCGGAATTACTATCTCTCGACGGTTCTGAGGTGGGAAGCTAAGAATGCCGATTATGAAACGGCAATGAATAAGCTGCAGCTTGCCAGTCATTTCGACTCCTCGGCAATTGAGAATTTTCTTTCCTTCACTTCACTGGCGGTCAGGAAGCGTAGTATGGACCCGATGATATCTGCTCTGTCGTTACCGGTATTCTCTGATTTTCGAAGCCAGATCTTTCTCATCACGAACGTGGTCATACTCATCTTCATGGCCCTTTTCATGTGCGGGTTTGTGTACGTGATAACGAAGGTTGTATACTATCTGCCCATGATCAGCCACCGTCTCGATCCTCAGCAGCATAATAGACTCAAGGGTATCATGGGCCTGGCATTCATGCTTTTCCCGGTGCTGGTTTTCCGCAACTTGTATTTGATAATGGTCAGCTATATAATACTATTGCTTTTCACGCTTAGCACACGGGAGCGTAACTGGTTGAGATTGATGCTTGTGTCCCTCATCGTTGCATTCATCTGCTCACTGCCTCTAACCCAATTCGTTGATTTTCTCACAAAGAAATCCAGGAATTACAGCATTTACGAGATGGTCCATTACGATGCAAAACCGAGGATCACGGCCAATACTGAAAGCGATAAGACATTTCTCGCGTACGCGTTCAAGCAGCAGGGTGATTATGAGAAAGCGATGTCGTTGTATGAAGAGATGTATTATGGGGGGCACCGTGATATCGCCGTGGTTAATAATCTGGCCAATATCTATCTCTCCTACGGGGAGGAAGCCAGGGCAGAGACACTGTACAACTACGCCATGCGGGCTGAAGAACGCGCTGAGCCTTTCTTCAACATGGGTTTGTTGAGGCTGAGGAATCTTGAGTATAGCGAGTCCTCGAGATACATGGCCGAGGCGCGGCGGCGTGACTATTCGTCGGCATCGAGTGAGCCGGCCGATATAATGCCGACAACAAGTGATTACTATCAATTAATCTTTTCTGAACCGCTGCAGCTCTTCGGCGTCATCAATCCGATCTTCGTATTTCCCTTCTTGATCATTTTCGTTCTTACCTTTCTCCCGTTTCGGTTCCCGTCGCCATTTTACTGCTCCACATGCGGCCGTGCGATCTGTCAGAAATGTCAGGAGCAAATGGAAGATGAAGTGATGTGCAAGGAGTGTTTCACGAAGTTGAAATCAACCGAGAATGTTGAGATGGAGGCACTGCTCAAGCACTCGGTTGGCAGTCGCCGCCGGCGTTACCGATCCATGATCGCCTACCTGGTCAACCTGATTGTGCCCGGCGCGGGATTGATATATATGGATCGTAATTTTATCGGGCTTGTGGTCGTCTTTATTGTAATGCTTGGCTACGTGCCCTTGTTGTTTGGCGGCTTTTTCGTCAAACCCGCGGGTTGGGTCTGTGTTTCGACGACACCGATATTCATGGTCATTGCAGTCATGATTGTCGTGCTCACATACGTCTATTCTTTTCTTGCTATGAGGAGTCCACATGGCGCTTGAGGGTGATCTTAGTAGCCTGAACATCACCAGTGTACTGCAACTCATATCCCGTGAACGCCTCACCGGTGTGTTAAAGATAAGAAAGGGAACCGAGGTCGTCGATGTCGGGTTCATCGATGGTGATATCACCGGCGCATTCTTCGAATTGGGTGAGCGGGTCGAGCGTCTTGAGACATACTTGGTAAAATCAGGCATGATCGGCAAGAATCTCTTCGAGATGATCGAGGATATACACCATGAGACGAAGAGGCCGGTCATGAATATCATCATCGAAGATAAATACCTGACGATCGAAGAACTTGAGAGAACTATAAAATTCAAGATCCAGGAAGTGATGGATGAATTGTTCGCCTGGAGTGAGGGTGAGTTCAAGTTCGAAGAAGGAGCTCTCATTTATCCGAAAAGTATCATAAAGGTCAGGATGCATACCGAGGGTTTGATCCTGGAATCGGCTCGCCGTCTTGATGAATGGCCGAGGATATCCAAAGCGATCGCTTCGGACGACCTTGTTTTCAGGCGGGTTGATCGCCCGGAACTCAAATTGCAGCCGAAGGAGGACGAGGCGCGTGTTTTGTCAATGATCGACGAAAGACGGAGTGTACATGACCTCGTTGAGATATCCGGACTGGGTAAATTCCATACGTACTCGTGCTTGTATCATCTGCTTTCATCAGGCCAGATCGAGGTCGCTTATGCTAAACCTGCCGTGAAACAAAGTCATAAGATCGACGTCTCGATAAAAACTTTTATCACGCCGATCGCCATTGCTGTAGCGATCGGCATATTGCTATTTGAATTTGTGGCGGGCATCATCATTTCACGTCAAGGCTGGCTGGCCATTGAAATTGTTGACAACGAGAAATACAAGGTTGATCAAGAAGACTACCGTAAAATATTTTTCTATAAACATCAACGCATGCCCTCAGCCCAGGAGATCGAGGGCGCATTCTAATATCTGAAAACTAAAATATCCGGGCTTTACTACGGCGTCGGTTTGTGTTTTGGTTTATTCATTTCGTAGGTAAATTGACTAATGGTATAAAGCTGCATCAGTTCTTCGTATGAAAACGTGGCCTTGCACTTCGGACAAATGTAGAACTCCTCATCGGTTACGATCAGGTTTATGTAGTTCGAAGTGAACAGGCAAACAGGGCAAAGAACATTGTCGATTTTCGCCATGCTGAATTATATATGGGTGTGCTTGTTTGTCAATATTTTGTCCTGCTTGATCCGGGATCCCGGAAATAATTTATCGTACCATTTTTAATATAGCACCAGGACATCGCTTTTGTATTGCTCAGGTAGAAGATCTCTGCCCTCTTGCTGATCCCGATCATGCCACACCGGCATCCGTTTCTCGTCGCATGGGCCATTACCCTGGCCGCCGCCCCCTTGGCCGGTTGACTGGCCATCGCGTGCACTACTCGGT
>WOR8_10009576_pt1 | contig 12975 bp, 15 predicted proteins | sample DeeMarSeWOR38_10_FD_19890 | JGI IMG/M metagenome (IMG submission 19890) | reverse complement strand
ACTGCAAAGTTATGGAGGATAAAATCTCTGCACGCTTCTTGCGGCCCGCCTACTATCAGCTTGCAGAGTTTATCCATGAAGACAAAGAAGACCACCGCTTTTACCTTTTGCTCAGAGGGAAGCGGTACTACATTGGCTGAAGAGGGAGTTGTTCATAGCCCGGATATTTCAAGAATCACTTGCTGCGATCACGGATATGGCCGTCCTTCCGAGCGTCCTCGGGTGTCGGCCCCTGCGGCGCACCATTCAGGTACGCCTCGAGACCAACACCCTGCGGTTGCCCGGTGGCACGCCCATCTTCGTGATCTCGTGACAGCAATTCATGCAACATCCAGGCTAGGAGACGTTGAATGAAAACCGGCAGATGGTTGCCAACAAGTGTGACCCTATTATCCTTTCTCTTATTAATCCATTCTAGTTGCCCTGTCTGGGCTCAATCTTTTAGCCGTCTCCATCTCCAGCCTAACCGAGTGCTTTGGAGTGATCTTTCCTTTCGCGCCAAAAGGACTGTTGTGGACGTGGCGGTTGACATTCGGCTGGCTCCCTTTTCCACAGCTGAATTCGAATCAATTTGGCAAACATATCCTCAGTCCATTCCACTGCCATCTACGGGTCAACAAGTCTATAACCTCGAGGTTAATAGAGTCATAGATTACATGTTCAGTCGAGCTGTAAAGCTATGGAATCAGGTTTTGTTTGATCCCTATCAAGCAAATTCCCTCTACAGGGTTCGATTGCGCCGCGGCAAGGATGATATCAAAAGAGCCTACTGGTTCAGTGGAGAAGGAGTCCATCGCTTGCGCAGAATGCCAAAAACCAAGGGTGAAACCTCACTTGATCCGGCAAAATGGACGGATGTTAGCACTAGCTTCTATCCCTACGATCTGAATCGACTAGAGTGCCCGCAAGTCGTTGATCCTATGCTTCTCATATACCTTGTGTCCGCCGCAGCAATAGAAAAAGACGGCGAAGTTTTATCCCTGTGCGTCTTCGGAAAGCAACAGTTACATCAGGTGCGGCTGCGGGTAGAAGGGTTGCAAACTCTCGAGGTTGATTATTCTGTAAGGAGTGGGGAAGGCAAGGTGGAGAAAATGGGCAAAGTGGATGGACTCAGGGTAACACTCGAGACCGAGCCGCTGGTGTCAAATAAGAAAGATGCGGAGAACTTCTCCTTTCTTGGAATGCATGAGGACATAGCTATCCATATTGATCCGGAGTTGCGCACACCCCTTCAGGTAAGCGGGAAAATTCCTACGGTTGGAGCCGTGACCTTGAAACTAAGCGAAGTCAAAATGAAGGATCAGTAGCAATTTTAGAATGCAGATTGCAGATTTCGCTAGCTTCATTACTCAAATCCAGGTTGATAATTGCGGGAGCGGCTTCCTCGACGGCGGCACAGGTTAGCCGCGATTGTGACGCCTGAGGATCAGCTCGGAGATCTGCTTAGGGGTCAATTGCCGTAGGGAGGTCACCACCAGATCTGCCATAGTTAAACGCTGAGGAGGTGCGGTGCCCGCCAGAGCGATTGCGGTCATACCGCCGGCAAGAGCTGCCACTATCCCAGCAGGCGCATCCTCGATTACAGCACAATCTAAAGGTTCCACCCCCATCCGTTGGGCTGCCAACAGGAAAACCTGTGGATCCGGTTTGCCCCGGGCCACGTCACTTCCAGTTACAATTGCCTCAAAGGATTTTGCTCGGTCCAGACCATTCAGTGACATTTCAACGTTTTCTGGTGGTGCCGAAGAGCCAATACCTAGGACAAAGCCTTCTGCAGCTAAACTGTCGATGAGTTGGATTGCGCCGTCGTTCTCAGGAAAATTCCGTTGCAGATTTTCACGGTACAGGGCTTGTTTTTCCCTGTGAATTAAAACAACCTGCTCTTCGGGGAGATCCTCCCCCCATATTTGGCGCACAATTTCACTGCCTCTTCGCCCGAAGAGGGAATCAAACTCCTTTTCAGTGACAGTAATTAAATGTTTTTCGGCAATGGATCGCCAACACTCGTAGTGCATCTTATAAGAATCTAAGAGCACACCGTCTATGTCGAAGATTACCCCGAGTCGCCCTTGAAGACTCTGCTCCATAGTCACCCTGTCATTGGTCTGGTTTTCCATCCCATCCCAACAGGGATGGGACATTGACCACCACAAAGTGCACCCCAGTTTAATAGATGAAGATTTAAGGGGACAGGCAAAGATCACAAAGGAAATTTCCACATAAACATTAATTTCTTTGTGTTCTTCGTGGCCTTCGTGGTTATATATATTGTAGTGAAATCGATCAAGCTCGATTTCGAGAAAAAGTCTATTAAAGTTTGACCCCCTTTCGACTAAATACTTTGTGGGTTTTGCTTTTTGAGCCCTCAAAGATGGGCTACACGGGCGAAGAGACGAGGAGGCGGCCATGACTGCATCAAAAACGAAATTGAATAGCAGGGAAGGGAAAAAAGGGGTAGGGATCTACACATTTATTGCCCTATTGATATTGGTGCTTGGACTACTCTTTACTGTCAGCATGAGCAATAGATCAACCTACCAGTTTGTGAGCAAAGGAGAGACAATAACCTTGTGGAAAGGCAAATTTATCCCCAAGGGCTCGGAGCCTGTGAAAAATTTCGATCCCCTGCAGGCGGATGAGTTAGACGCCAGTGGACTAACGGGCAAGAGTTACGTAGGGCAAAGGGCCGCTTACAAGGCCTTGTTCGATCACCTGATGGCTCTTATCGCTGCCGAGTCAGGCAAAGGAAAAGAGGCCGATCTCAACAAGCTCAAAATCTTATTGGACAAAGGGGAGAACCTGCTCGACCGTGGCGAGAGGGGGGGCGTAGAGCTGTTGGACGCTAGATTCCAGTTGGCTAAAGCTCTGGTTGCCGTTGCCGAGATGGGTCTTGAGCGAGCTTACAGGAAAGCCCTGCCAGTATACGAAGAAGCCATTAAATCAGGAACAGGTGACAGAGAAACTCTAGCAATAAAGAGGGATACCATGCAGTCGGCATTGGAATCTGCTCCCTCGGAATAACTCTAGTTCAGCAATTTGTTGCCTAAACGTACCACTTCATCCACCAACACCTCAAAATCTTGCCGCCTACTGCGGTGGTTGGTAATTGCCACTCGAAGTGCATATCTGCCTTTAATCAAAGTGTAAGAAGGCGCGGCAATTCCACTCTCGTGCAACTGAATAAGAAGTTCTTTGTTTAACTCATTGAGGGTTTCATCGTTATGCTGGTCAGCTGTGAATCGAAAACAGACAATATTCAGCGGAACCGGGGCCAGTAGCTGGAGATCAGCTGAGTCTTCCACGAGCTGTGCCAAATAGTTGGCTTGGTCGACATTTTGCTGGATCAGCTTTCCGTATTTTTGGACACCGTGTTCTTTTATGGACATCCACACTTTTAGAGCACGAAAACCACGGGATAATTGAACACCGTAGTCGCTAAACCAAATTTTGCCGCCCGCTAACCCCCGGTCCGAATGCTTTACGGTGGTCCTCCTCTTGTCGGACCAGGGCACAACCAACTTCGTAAGGCATATACATCCACTTGTGTAGGTCAAAGGCGAGGGAGTCAGCCTTTTCCATACCAGCTACCAGTGGCCGCAGCTCTGGCGACAAACTGGCTAGAGCTCCAAAGGCCCCGTCAACATGGAACCAGAGTTTTTCACGGTAACAGATACGAGAGAGTGTGTCTAAGTCGTCTATTGCACCCGTGTTAACCGTCCCAGCGTTACCGACAATGCAAAAGGGTTGACAGCCTACTTCCTTGTCTCGAGCTATAGCAATCTCCAACTCAGACAAGTCAATTTGAAAATCCTTGTTTACCGGTATCCGGCGAAAAGAGTCGCTTCCCAGACCCAGGAGTTCGACTGCTTTTTGTACTGAACTGTGCGTCTCACTGGAGCCGTAAAGGGTCATTCTGCGGGGCGAATCATAGATGCCTTGTTGGCGCAAGTCAAACTCGGCTTTGGTGTTCCGGGCCACGGTCAAACCAACCAGGTTGGCCATGGAGCCTCCACTGACCAGCAAGCCACTGGCCTCGGTAGGATAGGCCAACATCTCTTTGCACCAATCGAGTACTTGCGACTCGACATAATTGGCTACATGGTCGGCACCGCCAACGTTGGGGTTCATTCCAGCTGCGAGCATGTCCGCTAGCATGCCCAGGGGTGTTCCAGTTCCGATTACCCAACCCCAGAATCTGGGATGAATATTTCCCATGGGATGGGGGAGGACGTATTCCAAGAAATCCTGGTATGTTTTTTCCGGTCCCTGCGATTCTATTGGTAAGGGCTGGTTGAAGTAGGCCTTTACTTCCCTGGGAAGTGGTTGCCACACGTGGCGGTCACGCACGGTCTGCAAATAAGTCAACATGTCATCAACCATCCGCTGCCCCAGAGCTCGCATCAGCTGCCAATCTTCAGGGTCGAGCGATTCCTCTTTCGTGACACTCTCGCTACTCATGTTAGTTTCATCCTCCATAATTTCTCTCTGGGCAAAGAAAAAGGATATTACAGAAAAGGAAGGGATTCTGCAAATAAATGGGAGGGAGAGAATACCTGCCTTAGCAGTCTTTACCCCACTTGGTTAAGCCGGGAAAAGAGATGGCATGGATGAAACTCTACCTTATCTCAGTGCGGTTAAGCAGGTTATAGGGTAAGAGCAAGACCGCTAGGATCGCCTGAAAAATAGAGCTGATAAACATAACTAAGTAGCAGGGCATGGGCCTAGTGAGTTCATTCCAGCTTAACTTGTTCATCTTACTTTTCCCCGATTTTTCTGGGTAGTTAACCGACCCTCTTTGCCGTTTAATTTTGCTGGCTGTTTTACTCATGGCCCTTCTCGGTAAAAAAGCGTGAAGCTAAAATTTTTCTTACCTCTCCATACCGCAACTAATGTGCCAACTTCTTAATAATTGAAAACGATCAACTTTGTTTTTCAAAAGATGTTGAAATGATTATAATTTTTGCTTGGCAACAGCTTGGAACTTGAGAAACGAGGGGTGGTTTTCCGGAGGGCAACAGCTAACTAAGTTAACGATTTTTTTGGGGCATGCAAAAATAAGTATAATTTTTAAGGGCTTATGTGGTGACAACTAGGTTGGCATCTGGCGGTAACCAAGTTGGCAGGCTGGCTTAGAGTCCGTATCTTTGCATCTTTTTCATTAAACCATTCCTACTCAAACCCAATTCCTTCGCTACTCTGGTCTTATTACCTCGGTGTTTCCGGAGCTTTTCCACTAGCACTGACTTTTCCAAGGTCTCAACCATTTCCTTCAAAGAGTGGCGGAGCTGAACCCCATGGATTTCACCTGCCGAAGTGTCCCGTATTTTGTCACTTAGATTGGACAATTCGATCAAGTTGCCATCAGTCACCATGGCCACGGCCCTTTCAATTTCGTTCTCCATTTCTCTCACGTTTCCTGGGAATGGATAGGCCGATAAAGCATCCAAGGCTTCTCTAGTCAATCCCTTAACCGGCTTCTTGGTTTTCTTCTTAAACTTTGCAACAAAGTGGTTTGCCAGCACCGGGATGTCTCCAACCCTTTCTCGGAGGGGTGGCAGTCTGATGGCAAAAACGGAGAGTCTATAAAAGAGGTCTTCTCGTAATCTTTTTTCTTGTACCTCCTTTTCAAGATTTTTGTTAGTGGCCGAAATCACCCTGACATCTACTTTTTTGCTCAGATCAGATCCTAGGGGCTTGATCTCACCTTCCTGTAGAACGCGCAAAAGACTTGTTTGCATGGCAGGCGACATCTCCCCCACCTCGTCCAGGAACACAGTGCCCCCATGAGCGACTTCGAAAAGTCCTTTCTTGTCTTTTACGGCTCCAGTAAAAGATCCTCTCTTGTGGCCAAAAAGCTCACTTGCCAGCAAGGTGTCAGGAATACCGCCACAGTTCTGAGAAACAAAAGGTTTGTCTTTTCGGGGTCCGTTAAAATGGATAGTGCGGGCAATAAGCTCTTTTCCTGTGCCCGTATCCCCTTCCACCAGAACTGTTATGTCGGAGTCAATTACCCTCTCACAAAGTCTGAAGACCTCCAACATAGGCTCGCTATTTCCTATGATTTGGTCAAAACGATAGTGCCTCTCAACCTCTCGCCGAAGGAAGGCAACCTCGTTTCTAGTCTGGGCGATGAGCTCGTCTTTATCCTTGTTTATAAGCTGAAGTTCTCTATATGCTCTGTTAAGCTCGGTGCACATCCTGGCATTGTCTAGCGCCATGGCAATTATGGGTGCCAAGGTTACCAGAAAATGTAAGTTTTTTTCATCAAAGTCACCTTTTATCTTATTGAGAACTTCAAGAACGCCTATGGTCTGCTCTTTAGTTTTGAGAGGTACCGCTATCATGGATTTGGTATGAAATTTAGTGGCAGTATCAACGTCGCCGTAATGTCGAGGATCCATGCTGACATCTGATATTATTTCTGCTTTACCACTTTTAAAAACACTGCCCGCTATCCCATGATCAGGGGGAATACGAATCTCTTCAAGTTTGTCCAAGCGTTCCGGGATGTCGCTGGACCAGCAGAAGACCAGTTCATCTTTTCCCTCGTCATACAGAATTACCGACACTGCTTCTGCACGCATCACATCTGTTATTTGTCTGACTATATGACGAATAAGATCATCGACATTGAGATATTGGTAAAGAGATTGGGTTATTTCCCAAAGGGATTTAAGTTCTTGGTGCTCGCGGCTGAGGGGCAGATCATCTCCGCCCTTTTTCCTAATTTTCTTACTCATTGGGCTCGCCCAGAAAGTAGTGCCTGAAAAAGCCGGCGAATCTATCTTGAGGAGTTATGGTTACCCTCTAACCTGAATTCTAATGAACTTAAAGTACCTCCCTTGGAGAAACTCTGTCAATCCGAAAAATCACGGGAGTTTCCCCATTTTTTTCCTTCTGGATTTGCCATCTACTGTGGTGAGTATCTGGCAAGGCCAGAGTAAGCTACTCGGTAAACCAGCATAGTCGCTGCCATTCATAATCTAGCTATAACCCGGATGTTTCATGAATCCGCCTACGGCGGACCACGGATCTGACCGTCCTTCCTTGTGAATGGTTGCTGTTTGGGGATGTTTCCTGGTGTTTCTTCTGATGGTAGTTAGACAAAAAAGGGCTGGTTTCTATTCCAGCCCATTCTTGATTGTTGCTATTTAGAGGTGAGACCAAGCTCCATATCCTTACTGGAAGATCTCTGTAAAAAATACCTTCATGTCCGCCCAGGATCTCAGATCCGCAGACTTGCTGTACTTCAAACCATCCATCCCAATTTTATTTGCCCCGGGATTAGTAAAGCCATGTCTGGCTCCCCCGTAAATTGCCATTCGATAATCTAAAGCGGAACTTTCCATGGCAGAAATGTATTTCTCAAGCTCTCCTCGTTTTGTAAATGGATCAGCAGCCCCATGGCAGATCAATATCTTGGCTTTGACTTTTTGTATTTGCTCACTTATGGGCAGCAGCAACGAGCCATGAAAACTTACCACTCCCCTAACATCTGCACCGCTGTAGGCTAGTTGCTGAACCGTGGCCCCCCCAAAGCAATACCCTATTGCCGCAATACGGTCGACGTCGGTTTTAGGATGGTTCTTAAGTACTTCCAGTCCGGCAAGGGCACGCTGCTGCCACTGATACACATTGCTCCTTATCTCTTTCATCCATTCACCAGCCTGGGACGGATGTTGCGTCACTTTCCCTTTGCCGTACATGTCCAAGGCGAAGGCCACATATCCCATACCAGCCAACTGCTCAGCCCGGCTACGAACATAATCGTTCAACCCCCACCATTCATGGACAACCAGTACTGCAGGTCGCTTCCCTTTCAGGGAATCGTCGTATGCCAGAAATCCCTCCAGATTCACACCATCATGTTGGTAAGAAATTGTCTTTGTGGTGATTTTTGCCTGAACAGTTGAGGCTAGCCCAACCAACATGAAGGCTATGAATATAAGTCTCATCTTCATGACTCTCTCCTTTCTTTACAATTCTTCCCCTTACAGGGAAGACAACTTTTTTTCTTTGCTGGGAAAATTCTTCATAGGTGTTTTAAGATAAAACCAAAAGCAGATGTGTCAATATTGAGATTGTGGTGAGACCAGCAGAGAGGTGAACTTCTGGTATGAAGTACAAGTTTTATAGATAATTTCGACTAGATTTGATGTCGCCATACACTCACTATGTTTGATGAGCCTAAACTGAAGCGGTAAAGAATATTGATCACAATGTGGGGGTAAGGTGATTCTTATTTTTTTTGCCTTAAGGTTTCCCTTAGGTTAGAATTACGGCGATCGAGCTGGTACTCCCGTTCAAGTTCCGATTACTCCTCTACTCCTTTCGTTTTCATTCTTTCTGGCCTGGATTATCGTTTCTTTCTCGACTTGTTGTGGCCTATTTTTTGGTGGAGTTTTCCTAGTGTGATGGTATATATTTAATGAGTCGGCTTTTGACAAACCATATTTTCCTTCGTTTGCGCCTATATGGTGGATCTGATCGCAAAGAATAATCAATCCAGATTTTTCGCAAACCGTGGCACCTGCTGAGAATGTTTAGGCAAACCGGCTTGGCAAGGGTAGGGGAGTATTGTGTTTTTTGATTTCGCCAATGTTTTCATTTTCATCATTCTTGGGCTCGCCATGACCTTTGTGATCATCACGATTTCAAAGATTCTGGCCCCTCGGGTTCAGGACAACCCAGACAAGTTCACCACCTATGAGTGTGGCGAACGTCCGGTGGGTTCAGCCTGGATTCTCTTTAACTTCAGGTTCTATGCGGTGGCATTGGCCTTTCTAATTTTTGACATCGAACTAGCCTTTGTCTTTCCCTGTGTAGTTATTTTCAAGAAATGGCTCAAGGGGGGCGTGGGGTTTTTGGCCCTGATTGAAGTTGTGGTATTTGTCTTCGTCCTTTTCCTCGGCTTGATCTATATGTGGAGCCGGGGCGACCTCAAATGGACCAAGGAAGTGCCAGCGGAATTGGAAGAGGGATTAATACTGGAGGAAGAAAGGCCCATCGTTTTTTAGGGCCGGAAAAGAGCTACGCCCATAGATTTAAAGTTCATCCTTAATTTGCTTGGATGCAATGACGAAAGAACCGGATTGGACAAGGGTGGTTCTTCGACAAAGCTGCATATTCGCATCTAGTGGACTCTGGCTTGTGGTTCTCTAGGACGGCTACCGCCGATGCAGACAAAGTCTATGCCAGGATGCCAAAGCAAAACTCCGGTGGCTCAGATGCACTTTGTCTCAGAACTCCCCCTGTCTCAGGGTAACCCTAGCCCTAGTGCCATACGGTCAAAAGAATAAAATGCCTTCCGAGGGATTCTTTGGTGCTGTTTTCACCACAGTGGATAAGGCGTTAAACTGGTTCAGACTATCTTCGGTCTGGTACCTTCTTTTCGGTCTGGCCTGTTGCGGCATTGAACTGATGCAGACAGGCGGGCCGCGGGCCGACATTGATCGAATAGGTTCTGTGCCTCGTCCCACCCCCCGCCAGTCAGACCTGATGATCGTGGCCGGCACTCTTACCTACAAAATGGCCTCGAGACTGCGCCTCCTCTACGATCAGATGGCAGAACCAAAATATGTTATTGCCATGGGAAGTTGCGCCAATTGTGGCGGGCTCTTTCAACTTTCCTATTCGGTGGTCAAGGGGGTGGACAAGATCGTGCCCGTGGACGTCTATGTTCCTGGTTGTCCACCAAGGCCAGAGGCTCTAACAGAAGGGATTTTGAAGCTCCAAGAGAAAATTCGCAAAGAGCGATTCCTGGTAAAAGGCGACTAGTGGATAGGCAAGCAATTATAAAAAGAATCAAGAATATAATTGGAGAGGCTGAACTGGAATGGGTCGATGACCAGCCGGGAGACCCTTATCTGGTAGTAGGCAGAGACAAGTTGCTTCGCCTGGCCATTTACCTAAAGGGTGATCCTTATCTCGCCTTTGACACACTTATGTGTTTAAGCGGTGTGCACCATATGGGGGACGAAGATGAGGTGGAGGTGGTCTATCATCTTTATTCATTGCGCCACCGCCACCAACTTACTCTCAAAGTCAGGTTGGATCGACCCGCATTTTTCCCTCACTTCTATTTGAGAGTAGATTCGGTCTCAGGAATCTGGCCTGCTGCGGGCTGGCTGGAACGTGAGGCCTATGACATGTTAGGCATCCATTTTGTCGGGCACAATGATTTCCGCAGGTTGCTCCTTCCCCCTGACTGGGAAGGTCACCCACTACAGAAGGACTATCAAGAACCTGCGGCCTACCGAGATATCAGTACAACCAGAGAAGAAGTTGAGGGGATAGTAGTGAGGTTGCAGGAGCAATAGATGCCTCTGGCGACAGAAACAATGGTCCTCAACATGGGACCGCACCATCCCAGTACCCATGGGGTTCTCCGTTTCATCCTCCGCACGGATGGTGAATTAATCCACATGTGCCGTCCGGATATTGGTTACCTCCATCGGGGCTTAGAGAAGATCGCCGAGCAGGTTCCTTACGCTCATTTCATGCCATATACGGATCGCCTCGACTACCTAGCCGCGATGAACTGCAACCTGGGCTATGCCATTACGGTAGAGCGGGCGGCTGAGATCGAGGTGCCACCGCGGGCCGAGTACATTCGGGTGCTGGTAGCTGAGCTCAATCGTATTATCAGCCACCTCGTCTCGGTGGGCACTTTTGCCATGGACATGGGGGCGGTCACTCCCTTCACCCACACAATACGGGAGAGAGAATGGGTCAATGATCTGTTCGAAGAACTCTGTGGTGCGCGGCTCACCTACAACTATATTCGCTTCGGCGGGGTAGCCTTCGATTTACCCCAAGGAAAGGCTCAACCGTTTTCTGAACTATTTCGAGCCACGTCTCGAGCAATACAACCGGTTCATATCCAAAAACAAGATTTTCAAGGAACGGTTGGTGGGGGTTGCGGTGATTAGCCTAGAGGAGGCACTGGACTACAGACTCGTTGGCCCAAACCTGCGGGCCAGCGGTATTGACTGGGACCTCAGGCGGGATGAGCCTTATTCGGTATACGGAGATCTGGAATTCAACGTTCCTGCGGGGGTTGCAGAGATCGGAGAGCTTGGCGACTGTTACAGCCGCTACTGGATCCGCATCCTTGAAATGGAACAAAGCGTGCGAATTCTACGCCAGTGCATAGAAAAAATGCCAGAAGGCTCATACTGGAATAGGTCGAAAAAGAAATTGAAAGTGGAGCCAGGAGAATTTTATGTGCGCACTGAGGCGCCCCGGGGTGAATTGGGTTTCTACCTTATCAGCAAAGGCGGACCTAAGCCTCACCGGTTGAAAATAATGACTGGTTCATTTGCAGCCATGAGCATTGTTGAGGCAGTGGCATCCGGCCTTATGGTGGCCGACCTAGTGGCCCTAATTGCCAGTTTGGACGTAGTTGCACCGGAAGTTGACCGCTAACCCACACAGCGCATAGCGCAGAGCGAAATGATAGCAGGCAGAGGACAGAATTTCGGATTGCGGATTGCGGATTTCGAAGACTACGACGATTTGAACGATTTTTACGATTTCTACGACTTTTACGACTTGAACGGTTTCAACGACCCCTGATCGATTGTAAAACTTTAGGCATTTGTTTGCATGGAAAACCTAGTCAACGACCTTTTCACCAAATTTAGACTCTTTCAGCAAATAGGTTACGTTCCCACGGCTGCAGTGGTGATGCTTGCCTGCGGGCTAGTGGTACTCAATTTCTTTGGGCTCATGTCAGGACTTTATACCTTTTTGGAAAGAAAGGTTGCTGGCTGGACCAACTCCCGCAGAGGCCCCAACCGCCTACCTACTCCTGCTGGGCACCGCCCTATCTTTCGTGGTGATCCCTTTTGGGCCGAAATGGATCATCAGCGACCTCAATATCGGAGTGTTATATTTGCTGGCCACGGGCTCCTTCACTGTGGTTGGTCTGATCCTGGCTGGCTGGGCCTCCAACAACAAGTGGGCCCTTCTGGGTGGTATGCGCTCAGCAGCTCAGATTGTAAGCTACGAAATTCCCAACGCCCTAGCGATCTTGGTGGTGGTATTAGCAACCGGTACTATGAGTATGCAGGGAATTATTAGGGCCCAGGCCGGTGGCTTACACCACTGGTTTCTTTTTAGTAGCCCTTTCAGCTTTCTGGCCTTTTTTATCTATTTTGTCTCGGCTATTGCCGAGATTAACCGGGTACCCTTTGATATTCCCGAAGCAGAGTCAGAGCTTGTAGCCGGCTACAACATTGAATATAGCGCTATGCGGTTCGGCGCCTTTTTTGCGGCTGAGTTCGGCAACATATACGTCATCAGTGCGGTAGCGGTGACCTGTTTTCTCGGGGGCTGGCAACTACCGCTGTCAGTCCAGGTGGATGAGCTTGGGCCAATGGGTGATGCTCTGGGTCATTTCCTTGGCCGTTCTGATGTCTTGATGCTTTTGCTGTTGGCAGCGTTGCCAGCCACCTTTTTTGCCTGGAAGGCTTTGCGGGCCTTTATTTGGGATGTTCGCCGTAAAAGTGGATTTTTTGGCAGTCGGTTCGTGCGTTTTCATTCTGAACTGTTGATTCTGGGGCTCCTTTTCGCCGGCGGTGGTTTGACCCTGGCTTTACACCTGCCACTTCGAGGTCAGCTGCCCACGATTTACCGCTTGATATTTCAATATATTGTGCCCTTTCTGGTCTTTTTTACCAAGGCCATGGTGATTTCTTTCGTGGTCCTCTGGTGGCGCTGGACCCTGCCGAGGCTTCGGGTGGATCAGTTGATGGGTGTGTGCTGGAAGTATCTTATCCCATTGGGATTTTTTTGCCTTGTGGGACAGGGTTTCTGGATGTGGCTCTTGAGCTAAGGAGGAAATTTGAAATTATTTGACCACATCAAAGCCTACTTCAGCAACATCTATGAAGCTGTCACTACCATCTCGACGGGAATGTGGATTACTTTTAAAACAGCCTTCTTCGAGCGGAAGGTGACCCTTCAGTACCC
>WOR8_10009038_pt1 | contig 12976 bp, 15 predicted proteins | sample DeeMarSeWOR38_10_FD_19890 | JGI IMG/M metagenome (IMG submission 19890) | reverse complement strand
AGCGGGTCGGCTAGGGTGCTTTGACAACATTGCCGGATTTAATGCAACTGGTGCAGACCATCATTTTTTTAACTCGGCCGTTTGATACGTTGCGCACGCGCTGCAAATTTGGATTAAATCGACGTTTGGTCACATTATGTGCATGGCTGACATTGTTGCCCACCATTGGTTTTTTGCCACATATTTCACATACTTTTGACATTTCAAGTTCTCCTTATGCTTCCAGCTGTTGTCTGCAAGTTGGCATTTTAGAATTTGTTTTTCAATAAAGTGTGGGTAAGTACACCAAAACAAAGCATGTGTAAAGCTTTTTTTATGCCGCTTCTAATCGGATTCTTCCTTGGCAATGGTGGCTTCACACTTGGCAATATATTCAAGCGCTTTTTGATGATACCCGACATCCGGATATTTAGAAATGATTGACTTGAACCGGTTCAAAGCGGCGCTGTAATGTTTGGTGTTGTAATAAAAAACGCCGACGACATAAGCATGGCCCGCCAGACTTTTTTGGGCCGTTTTGATGTGCTCGGCGGCTCGGGTCGAATATTGGTCCCTGGGAAATTGTTTTACCAAGCGTTGAAACGCTTCCAGCGCTTTTCGGGCTGATGTCTGGTCTCGGTCCGGCGTATCGATTTGGTCGTAATAGCATCGGCCGATCTGGTATATCACATAGGGGATCGCCTCGTTGCGCGGGTGGAGCTGTTCAAAATTTTCATAGGCAAATATGGCTTCCTCATATTCCTGACGCTGATAATGCGCATCTGCGATCTTTAATTCAGCCAGGATGGCATATTTTGAAAACGGATAATAATCTTTAAGTTTTTGAAAATTTTTAATGGCTTTATCATACTTGCCATTTTCATAAGCATCCATCCCTTCCCAGGCCAATTCCTGGGCGCTGGCAGTATCCTCGTCCCCAAAAATTTTATCAAACTGGTCTTTTAATGTTGTACATCCGGTTGCGACCAACAGGACAACCAGACATATGGTAGGAATTCGCCGCATGAATTTTAAGTTTTTTTCAAATATCCGAATTCACGGGGTTCGTGTGTTTAGATATCAGGTAATTTTGTTTAAGGCTTCTTCCAATTTTGTTTTGGCCACCATTCCGGTGATTTGTTCCACGACATCGCCGTTTTTGAAAAATATAAGTGTGGGGATCGCTTTAATGCCGTATTTGCTGGGGGTAACCGGACTATTGTCAACATTGCATTTTGCAAATTTGACTTTATCGCCGAAGGTGCTCGCCAGATCTTCAACCATGGGTCCAATTGCTTTGCAGGGGCCACACCAGGGCGCCCAAAAGTCGACCATCACCGGTTTATCCGCTTGCAGCACTTCTGTTTCAAAATTTCCATCATCTATTTCCATGATACCGTCAGTCATGATTTTTCATCCTTTCCTTGTCGAAATTAAACAATTGCTCCATAATAGTTATATGCGGCTATATTGTCAACCTTGGCCAATCTTCAGGCAAACCACCGTGCCCGCCAAACCACGCTGCTAATTTTGCTGGGTTGTTCCATGCCCATCCGATTTTAAAAATGAAAAACGGTTATAGTGAAAGTTGGAGCCGGTGTCAATTGAATAGAGATCCAAAACTTTCACATTGAATTTTATCGCGTTTTTTGGCAACCTTGAAAACACTTCTATGCCGTCTTTTGGTATTCGCCAATCACTGGTAATCCATCACCGGAAAGGCTTTGAGAATGGAAAACAAGATTCGTATCGGGGCCCTTATTTCAGGGGGCGGATCAAACCTGCAGGCCATTATTGATTCCTGCGAAAATGGCCAAATTAACGCAGAGCTGGCATTTGTTGGATCCGATAACCCCCGGGCTGATGGCCTTAAAAGAGCCGCAAACTGCAAAATTCCATCTTTTACCGTTGATTATGCTTCGATTATTGGCAAGTTTAAAGCGGATCCATCGCTGACCCAGCTGCCGGGTGATTTTGACTATGATGATATTCTTGCCAAACAATCCCTTGTCCTGAGCCAGGATGACTCCGACAAAGTTAAATTTTTTTTATTCACCCGGGCGATCGCCGAGGACAAGTTGCTAGATGAAATGGAACCTTATCCTTTTGACCTGCTGGTGCTGGCGGGATTCATGAGAAATCTGACGCCTTATTTTATTGATCGGGTAAACCGGGACCGCAACAATCCCCGGATTATGAACATTCATCCGGCATTGCTCCCGGCATTTCCCGGCGTAGACGGATACGGCGATTCGTTTCGTTACGGTTGCAAGGTCGCTGGATGCACGGTTCATTTTATCGACTACGGTGAAGACACCGGACCGATAATCGGGCAGCGGGCCTTTCCCATTGCCCCTGACGATACGATTGATTCAATCCGCAAAAGAGGTTTAAATTTGGAATGGGAGCTTTATCCGGAATGCATCCGGATGTTTGCGGAGGGCCGCTTAAAAACGGTTAAGAAGACGTTTAGGCTCAATAACGGGCGAACAGTTCAGCGCACCATCGTTGAGATTTTGCCGCCGGCTCGATAGCCCAAAACACAGTGCTGAGGACTGAGTGCTGAGGCATAGCGAATCAGGAAGCGGCGTCGCTCTGCCGAGCTGTGACGGACAGCCAAGTCATGTTGAAGGAGACCGGGCGTCTGGCAGGTTTTTTTTGCTCAGTCCTCAGTCCTCAGCACTCAGTACTTAGCAGAGACATAACGAATTACGAATAATCGATTAGATGAGGTTTTTAAAGCCAACTTTAGAGGTAGGATCTGGCACCCACATAACGGGTTTTGAAATATTTATCGGACAACGACGACGATTGAATTCGGCGACCTCTACGCGGTGCATGTAAAAATTTATTTCCGCCTGTGTAGATACCCACATGCGAAACCTTGCTGCCGCCCCTTGTTGCAAAAAACACCAGATCGCCCTTTTGCAACCGGCTGCGATCAATCCGTCTTCCAACTTTCCATTGTTGCCTGGATGAGCGCGGTAGGTCCAATCCATTAAGGCGATAAACAACCATTGTCAATCCGCTGCAATCAAACCCGGTCCGGGGAGATTCACCGCCCCAGCGATACGGCACGCCGACATACCGCCCGGCGGTTCTAACGATTTCTTCCCTGAGGCGCGCATTTCCATCACGAGGATCTAGCGCATACGCATTCGGTTCAACAATATAAAAACCATCTATGATACCCCTGCGTTGCAGATCGACCGCTCTGCTGCGGGCGGCCTGTTTGGTTCTAAAGTTTTCAAACCGTACCTTGTACAGCCCAGAGCTGTGTAGAAAATGATAAGCATCCAGACCCTGTTGCTCCAGTGATGCCGTCAGGCGCACCGCATTATCGATATTTGAGAAGGCACCGACCTGAATGGTATAGCGCATACGCAGCAGAACAGATCCTGTTGCCGCTGGAGAATCGTCGGTTCGGATAGCCGATCCACCACCACAGCCGACCGCCGCAAAGAGCCAGGCAAGGATGAGCGCTAAAGTTGGTTTAAGAGGTGTTTGATGGTTCATCGTAACAGACATCCGGTTCAAAGGGTCAGGGTTCTGGGTTCAGAGGTTAGATAACAGAAAGTAGAGGCTGTAGAATTTAGTTAAATAGTTGATTAGTTGAATGGTCAATTAGTCAGAGGAGTCAACCCAATCTAAACTATTTGACCATTCAACCAATTAACGAATCAACGAAACTAACGTGTCAGCGGTTAAAGGCAAGAACCCCTGAACCTTTGAACCCTAAATCCTTGAACCTATTTAGGGAGAGACCCCCAGCAGCACTTTGACAATAACCGGAAAGGCAATGAAGGTTCCCAGAGAGCTTCCGAGATTCGTAAAGACCACCACCAGCAGAATGCGCGTCACATTATTTTTCCAAAACCCGCGTACAGACATGATGTCTTCCGGCAGGCGTTCCAAATCCTTTACTTTGGGCTTTCTTGAAAAAGCCTCCACCAGCCCTGATACCCACCCGGCAGCGATCATGGGGTTTAGCGAAGTCAGCGGTGCCGCCACAATGGATGATATAATCGTGGCCGGATGAGCCAGTGCGATGATTGCACCCACCCCGGCTAAAATGCCGTTGGCCAGGATCCACCAGACGATCATGTCGGTGCCTGCCTCTTTGCCGCCGTAAAAAAATCCGGCAACAAACAGCGCAACGATGGCCACGGGAATCAACCATTTAAGAATGCCGATGGATTTGCCTTTGGGCGGAAGTTGCTCCAGCGCCCGGGTGTCAATCTCGCTATCCCAGTATTTTTGGATGCCCGGAATATGGCCGGCACCCACTACGGCCACGATCTTGTTGCCGGGTGCCGTCCGAATTTTTTCAGCCAGATACTGATCCCTTTCATCAATAAGGATGGACTTTAAAGCCGGGAGGGATTTGCCGACTTCAGCCAGCAGGGTTTCCAGAACGTCCTGCTGTTTCATCTTTTCAATATCTTCTTCTTTGATTTCATCAAGTTGCCCCAGGGACAGCGTCAGCTGGAAAACCAGTTTTATTTTGCTCCAAAATCCCATTATCCGCCAAGTCCTGGAAAGGGTGGTGCGGATATCCCGATCCGCAAGTTGAATTTGGGCGCCGGTGGATTCAGCGGTATTTATGGCTGTTATCATTTCCTCGCCGGGCTTAACATCAAACTGTTTTGCAATTCGTTTTTGAAATGATGCCAGCAAAAGATTCGACAGGAGTAAAAATGATTTTTTTTCCCTGATCACTTTGATGATATCGGTATCCTGCCATCGATCCTTTTGTTGGATGGCCTGGAATCGGGACTGGCAGAGTTCGACACAGACGGTATCCGGCTTTTCTTCCTCGATTACCGATTTTACCAGCCGAGCGCTCTCTTTTGAGACATGCGCCGTTCCGACGAGGATGAATTCCTTTTCGTTAAACTTAAGGTGGGTTAAATTATGGTTGTTTGCCATGGGTATTCAGTATATATTCCGGTCAATCCTATTCAACGATTCTGTTGGAGGTGAACCTGATTATAATCTATTACACCCTGCATGGCAACAGCCAAGCAGCCGCATTAGGATCAGCCGGTTTACGCCACAGCATCGCTTTGGAAATTTTAGCATGATGATTTATGATGATATTTTTTCCTGGGAAGGATGGGGCGGCCAGCTGCGTCTGGCCAGCGGTGAATGCCGGTTGCGTATATTTGATCTTCAAAAGAAGAAAACCGGTGGCCCGGCTCATCTCAGACCGATTATCGTTTTGGTTTCCGATGTCCCGGAAAGCCGAATGTCGGTGCGCAGCTGCACCGGAGAAAGCCGAATGTCGGTGCGCAGCTGCACCGGACATATTGCCACCAATGTCACCCGGCTGTTTAAAATCGAGCCGGACCGGATGCTGTATATCGAATACTATCCCGAAACGGCCTACGGTGAGAATAACGAACATATTATTCCTGAAAAATATGACGTTGTGGATTTCACCTGGCATGAAGGCCGCGCCATCGAGCCCAAATGGCGGACGCTCAAGCCGCCGCTGCTGGATGTGATAAGGGAAATTGTGGAAACGCATACCTCGAAGGGATAAATCAGTGCATTGGAAAGACCGCAAAAATTACCGTACTCCAGACGGAATGCGAGATGATTACCGGCGCCAGGTTATGATATCGCCAGAACATCGCACCCCAGAACGCACCCGCCACTGCGGCCGCCCCGATTAACATCAGATTAAACGACCAGATGTGCACCCCGGCATAGATAACGGTTGCCAGCAGCCAGCCCTGCCAGGGGCCAAAGCGAGTTGCCAGATTTTTTTGCAAAAAACCGCGCCAGTAAATTTCTTCGCAAGGTCCGGTGATAAAAAAAAGTAAAGCCGCGATAATAGAGGTGTGGGTTCCCATTCCTTTTTGGTAAATGCCGTTTATTTGGGTGGCGGCAAAAGGCATTAAAGTGCCGGAAATCGTTTTGCCTAACCAGAAAATGGCATACAACAGGCCGGCTGATGCCAGTCCCAGCAGAATAGCGGTTTTGTTGAAGCGGAATTGATCTTTACGATGGGGCTGGATCCACAAAGATAAGATTGCCAATGTTGCGGCTGAAACAGAAATTTTTATCCAGAATGACGCCCAGCTTAAATAGAAGGTCACAAACCACAGCACGCATGCCAGCAAAACAGTCAATACGACCGCTTTGGAGCGCACTTCGCGCTTCAAAACAGGCCCTCAAGCACTAGGGACACGACCAGCAGCACGCCGAAGGCGGTATCCAGTTTCGCTGTTTGAGCATCAGCGTCTTCAGGGATTTTTTGCAGCATCTGGCGCAACAACTTCAGGGCCAGGGGCATCGATAGCAGGACGATTAATGACCATGGATACAGAGGACCGGCAATGGACATGCCGATGATGCCGGCGTAGGCCAGAATCATCAGTGCGCTGTATAACCTGAGCCCATTACGCTGGCCAATCATAATCGGCAAGGTTAAAATGCCTTTGCTTTGATCATGGGAGATGTCGCGGATGTTGTTGGCCAGCAATACCAGCGCAACCAGCATTCCGAAAGGCAGGGATATGAGAAGGGCATTGCCGCTAAATACCTGGCGTTGAATGAAATAAGAACCCAGTACCATCAACGGCCCCCACATCAAAAATACGGATAGTTCCCCCAGTGCCATATATTTGTATTTGAACGGCGGAGCGGTATAGGTAACGCTTGCAAGGGCGCCTGTCAGGCCGATCCAGAATAGGGGCCAACCGCGTATAGCGGCCAGATAAAGGCCAATGATAATCGCAAACCCATAGAGCCCGCAAGCTTCGATCAGCACCTGGCGTGGTGTTAACTTGTCTTCCAAAAGCGGATGGGGCCGGTATATTCCGGTGGAAACGCCTTGAAAATCAACGCCACTTTTGACGTCGTAATAGTCATTGATCAGGTTGGTGGCGGCATGCATGAAAATCCCGGCTAAAATGGTCAATAGGTAAAACAACCAGGAAAAGCTGCCGTCGATAGCGGCCAGAGCTGAGCCAACGCTGACGGAGATAGCGGTCATCGAAAAAGACCACGGCCGGCTGGCCAGAAACCAGTTACGATATATATTCATTACTTTATTGATTCTGCGCTTCGAGGGCTTCGACTTCTTTTGCAGCGGATCTGGCATCTTCTTGCGCCTGTCGGGCATTTTCAGCCGCCTCGGATGCACGAGCCTGAGCGGCGTCTGCCTGGTCAAAGGCCCTTCTTATTCGCTTTTTGAATTTTTTTCTTTTATCTTTGGTTTTGCCATATATGTCATATGTTCGCATGGCATTTTCGTATGCTTCAGCCGCTTTCTGACCGGCTTCTTGTGCCTCCTGATCGGCTTTTGCGGCCCTTTTTGCAGCCGCATCGGCCTGCCGGCGAACAGATTCCCCGCGCTTTTGATCTTGCCGGATGCCCTGTCGTTGATTTAGCTCCTGAATCTCTGCGGCGTTTTTTTCCTGATACTCCAGGGTATCTTTAACTTTGGCTTTTGGAGGCGGCGGGGTATCGGTAACATGCAGGTTTCCGGTTTCATCCGTCCAGGTATAGACCTGTCCGGCGATTAGGCCGGAACTCAGAAAGCCGGCCAGCAGGATGCCGATGATGAGCGTAAAGAATTTCATTTACCCCTCCGAAAATTTTAAGTATAGTCTTAATTCCACCCCGTGTCAAACCATACAGGGCACAGATAACTGTCCGGATACACATTGTTTCTTTCCAACCAACCATCGACCGCAGGAGGTAAATCATGGCCCTTGAAATTACCAGTTCGGTATTTTCGAAAGGCGAAATGATACCGACCCGTTATACCTGTGACGGGCCGGACGTTTCCCCGGATTTAGCATGGAGCGGCGTCCCCGAGACCGCCCTAAGCCTGGCGTTGATTTGTGATGACCCGGATGCGCCCATGGGCACCTGGGTGCATTGGGTGCTGTTTAATATTCCGACCGGCACAAGCGGGTTGCCGAGCGAGATATCGCCCGATGCCACCTTAGAAAACGGCGCGCGCCACGGCACAAATGATTTTGGCAGATTGGGATACGGCGGGCCCTGCCCCCCGGGCGGCACCCATCGATATTTTTTCAAGCTTTATGCGCTGGACACCGAGCTCGACCTGGCAAGCGGTATTACCAAGGCCCAACTGCTCGAAGCCATGGAAGGTCATATCCTGGCCGAAGCGCAGCTGATGGGCAAATACAGCCGCTGATTTTGGCCTTTTAGCTCACCGCAGAGACGCAGAGTTCGCAGAGAAAAGATTATTATTTTTAATCTCTGCGTCCTTGCGGTGAATGGTTTTGATTCCAGAACTTTCGCAGACCGTCTGCCAGCTGCCGGGGATCCTGCACCCGGACCGGATCCCATTCTTCACGCAACAAGGATTTATACTGATAGCGGCCATAGCGTTGATCTATTAAGAGCACCACACCCCGATCCTTTTCCGTCCGGATCACACGACCGGCTGCCTGGAGCACCCGGTTTATACCCGGGTAAAGATAGGCATACTCAAACCCGCCATTCAAGGTACGGGTAAAATGTTCCTTGATTAATTCCCTTTCCAGACTGATGCCGGGCAGGCCCACCCCGACGATTACCGCTCCCACCAGACGGTCGCCGATCAGATCGATGCCCTCGCCAAAAATGCCGCCCATTACCGCAAAACCGACCAGTGTTTGCGGGTTTTCATCTGTAAATCGCTCTAAAAAAGCTTCTCTTTCAGGTTCCGACATACCGGCGGTTTGCAGGATGGTTTTAATTTGCGGGTTGCGGTCGCTAAATGAAAAGTAGATTTTGCGCATGTATTCATAGGAGGGAAAATACAGCAGATAATTTCCTTTCTTTTGTTCCACCAGGGCGGAGATGGTCTGGGATACCAGGGTCACGGTTTGGTCCCGTTGACGGTAGTAGGTCGAAATCTGATCGGAGATGAACAGGCCCAGGTTTTCACCGGGAAAGGGTGAGTGCAGAATCAGGTGGTGAGCCGCGGCGTCACAGCCCAGGATTTGTTTAAAATAATCCATCGGCGTCATGGTGGCCGAAAAGAATACGGCCGTATTGCAGCGGCTCATCGCTTTTGCAAGATGGACCGCAGGATCGATGCAGAACAGTTTGAGTTTCAGATCCTTGCCGATTTTTTCATAACAGCTGGTGTAGCATTCATTATATTGATCGGCAACTCGGATAAATCCGGATATGGTAAAATACAGGTCCAGCAAATTTTCGCGAAACGCTGTTTTGATATTGCGGGAAAGCCAGCGCTCGGTACTAAAAAGAAATCCTCTCAGCAGCGGAATCAGGTCCTCCGGCGGGGTTTTTTCCGCCAGCGGATTGCCGGATTCTTCACATTTTCTTTTGGCTTTGACCAGCCAGGCGTTGATCCGTCCCAGGCTTTTGAAAATGTTCGGCAGTTCATTTTTTATTTGCCGCCGAATGTCCAAAACCGGTTGTTTGAATATCTCCGCTGAAAACATTTCCCGGGAGCGGTCGACCAGATTATGGGCTTCATCGATTAAAAAGATATAGTCACCGTTTTCTTCCTGGAAAAATCGGCGCAAATATACCCGTGGATCAAAGACATAATTATAATCACAGATGATGCAGTCCGCCCACAGAGAAAGGTCCAGGGAAAACTCAAAGGGGCACACGCGGTAGGTTTTGGCCGCCTCGACAATCTGGTCGCGTGTAAAAGCGTCTCTGGCAAAGATGGCGTTGACGGCGTCGTTGATGCGGTCATAGTGTCCCCTGGCATATTCACACTCTTCCGGATTGCAGGCACTATCGGGGCAAAAACAGATTTTGTCCTTGGCCGTCAGGGTGACTGATTTTAATCGAAGGCCTTTGGCCCGCAATTCATCCAGGGCCTTTTCTGCCGCTATCCGCCCGGTGGTTCGGGCCGTAAGGTAAAAAATTTTTTGGTTCATGCTTTCGGCAATGGATTTTATTGCCGGATAGAGCACAGCGATCGTTTTGCCAATTCCGGTTGCGGCCTCAACAAGCAATTGACTGCGATCACGCATCGCACGGTATGCTTCGACGGCCATTTGGCGCTGGCCGGGCCGGTAGGTTGCAAACGGAAAGTCCAATTCCTGTATGGATTCATCGCGCCTGCGGGACCAATCGATGACCGTCTCAGCCCATTCCAGGTAACGCGCAACGAGATCCTGGAAAAAAATCTCAAGCTCCAATAGGTCAAAGGTGAGTTGATACTCACGGACATCACCGGTATCGATCTGGAAATAGGTCAGCCGGGCAATAATTTCTTCCAGGCCCTGCTGGTGCCCGTAAATATAGGCATATGTTTTGACCTGGGCCCAGTGGACCGGTTGCTGATTTTTTTCAAAATAATTCGGATTTCGCGTGGTGGTTTTTATTTCTTCAATGATGGTTCGACCCGGTTCGTCATAAACGCCGTCAATGCGGCCGCCGATAATGAGGCGAAGTCGATCTGTTTCAACCTGGTGGGAAATCGAAACCTCGGGCTGATAGGTATCGGGACGTGAATTTTGGATTTTTTGATGTGCCCGGATTCCATCAACGGGGCGGCTGGAACCCAGGAACTCAAATACCAGGTCCCCCGAGCGGAAGACATGTTCGATGAGTTCCCGCACCGCAATTTTCAGTTCGCGTTTCAATTGATTTCCAACTCAATCTTAAAAATAAAAAATTTTAAGCAGTTGAATTCGGTTATCCGATAATGGGATGTTAACGTACTGTGTGGGCTTATCTGAAGATTGGCAACAAATCAAGGGAGAATCATTTAAAGATCAGGGTGGAATTTTTTCTCTTGGAGTTATGGAGTAATAGGGTATTTGGTGTTGCGCGTTTCGAGATCCGCGTTGCGGGTCAAAAGCGAACGCATCGAGAACGCGCAACGCGCAACGCGTAACCCACAACTTTAAAGTTTGACAAACAAACTTATTTCTGAACTACAAAATGCACCCGTCTGTTTTTTGCGCGGGACTTTTCGGTCGGGCCTGTATCGACGGGGCGTTCCTTACCGAAGCTGACCGCGATGAGACGATCTCTGTCGATGCCTTGTTTAATCAAAAACGACTTTACGGCACCTGCACGGCGGTCCCCAAAAGCAATGTTGGTTTCCCTGGAACCGCGTTCGTTGGTATGCCCTTCGATAATAGTCGTGACCTCCGGGTATTTTTTTAAAAAATCAGCTTTGCGGTATAAAATCGTACGGGCTTCCGGTTGCAGCTGATAACTTCCTTTCTGAAAATAGATATCCTCATATATAAACTGCCTTTTAGCCGCCTGAAACCGACGTTGCTCGGCTTCTTTTCTTTGACGCTCTGCCTCCAATTCCTTCTGGCGTTCTAAATCGGCCGTTTCTGTCTCTATTTTCGATTCCGCTTTGACAGTCACCGTTTTTTTTGCGCAGGCTGATAAAATAGCCAGGCCCGGGATTATCAGCAAGAGGATTAAGCCCGTTTGCAATGTTTTGTGCATGTTCTTCTCCTTTAAATTACTCAGATTATAGTATAAAAACAGATAAAAGTAAAATATATTCCTTAGCCGTGTGCAGCGGCCTGTTTGTGCGTTGATTCAAAATCTTCTTAAAAAAGAAAAAAAATCGCAAAAAGCGCTTGACACGCCTTTTTTTTCTGCTATAGTTCACGCCATGAACCATATTGCAAATAGAAATACAATGGACGATACAGTCGATGTTCCGGAATATCAATTGAAACAATTTCAGGAACTTATACTTAAATTGTTTCAATGTTGCCAGGAGCGGATGCAGTATCAATGCGAGCGTTTCGGGTTACCGGATGCCGAATTCAGGTGCCTGATGCTGTTTGGCGAAGAGCGTTATCTTACGGCCAAAGGAATTGCGTTTAAAATGAACGTGGTCAAAAGTCGCGTATCAAAAATTATTGAAGGATTGCTTAATAAGAAATTGGTTCAACGCATCAAGGATCCCGGGGACTCCAGGGTCAGCCTGCTCAGCCTTACAGCTGAAGGGCATGAAAAAGTAAATCATATCAATGGGTTTTTAAATGATGTCCACCACCAGGTCTTGCTTCAGATCGCGCCGGACCAGCGCAAAGCCGTCCTGACCAACCTGGATATTCTAAAAGCCTCGATGGAAGCAGTAAAGGCGTTGATGGTGTGAATTATTTTTCCTGGCCGATCTTTTAGTTTGAATTATTAAATCATCTTACTCGGCAAAAAATATATATTTTTTGACAAAAAGGTTCATAGTATAAACTAAATACAGCGAAAATTTATTGTAGTGGAAAACAGGGTTAATACCCATTAACAAAAGGAGGCAAATCATGGATATGCAAAATATCGAAACCGAATTCACAGAACTTAAATCCCAGCTGGCGGCTCTGGATAAAAAGACCGCCGAAGACAAGCTTTCAATGGTGGTGTTCAGCGGTGATCTTGACAAAATCATCGCCGCCTTTGTTATTGCCACCGGTGCCGTTGCCATGGGGATGGACGCGGTCATGTTTTTTACCTTCTGGGGAACACCGGTTCTCAGAGACGCCAAAAAGAGCGCGGGCGGCAAAGACATTTTCGGTAAAATGTTCGGCGCCATGCTGCCCAAAGGCCTGGGCCAGGTCAAGCTTTCCCAGATGAACATGGGGGGCATGGGTACGGCCATGATGAAATCTTTGATGAAAAAGAAGAACGTGGCGTCTTTGGAGCAATTTCTGGAAATGGCCGAAGAACTCGGCGTGCGGATCTTTGTCTGTGAAATGTCCATGGATCTAATGGGATTCAAGAGAGAAGAAATGATTGATTATAAAAATTTGACGTTTTGCGGAGTTGCTAAATTTTTAGAAGAGGCCGCTAACAGCAAGGTTCAGCTTTTTATTTAGTAGCGATGCTATTTGAGTCATTTTTATCCTTTTAGGAAGAATTTAAAAACCACGAAACCCCCGGTTAATCCGGAATAGGAGGAACAAAATGAGTGATGATATCAAAGTTGATAAGGTATTTGATTTAAAAGGACTGCCGTGCCCCATGCCCGTTGTCAAGGTAAGCAAGGGCATCAAAGAGGTTGAGATCGGTC
>WOR8_10004874_pt1 | contig 12977 bp, 9 predicted proteins | sample DeeMarSeWOR38_10_FD_19890 | JGI IMG/M metagenome (IMG submission 19890) | reverse complement strand
ACGCCAGCGTTACCGGTAATCGTAACATTAGTGAAAACAGCCTCACATGTTAGGTTGGCATTGTGAGCAGTCACAGCCAAACCGATATAGGCGTTCGAAGCCATCTGGAAAGGTATCGGCTGGCCGAGCATCTGCCATGTAGAACCATTGGCTGAATTGTAAGCCGTTATATTGCCAGCAAAGTCACGCTCTATTTTCACCCAGTATGGAGCATTAATACCGGTTTGTGAAGCCTCCTGCTGTGAATTTTCGCCCGTCTCAGCTCGATACTCAGCGATTACACCATTGCCAGGTGTGACAGCTACCAAAGAGTACTTGGAATCCGCATTCAGGGTTTCGCGTATCATCACTGCCGCTTTGGCAGAAGCATGGGTATTAGTCAGGCCTTGGACTCTCGCTGCGATTGAGCCGGGACCCGTTAACGATTTGAAAGCGTAATGGAACTGGTCGGATTGACCCCATATATCAGCGCCGGAACCGGTCATTGTGAAGGTACCTGTCGGGGCCTCTACGAAGCTGCCGACGGACGCCGGATAGCCCCTGAACCATAACGACAATTCAGCCACTTCCTCTATCGTCCAGTCACGCGGACTCGTCAAGGTCAGCTCTGTTTCCGAATACTTGGAATAACCCTGCTTATCATTGTCATAGTTTAACGGCAATGATTTACCACCGCTGTGAACAATTGTTTCCTCCATATAGGAACCGGTGGTTTCATCGCCGACCGCCGCACCTGTACCGTTGCCGGGATAATATGGATCGGACCCGGGAGCACCATAGCCAAGGCCATCATGCCAGAAGTACCATACCTGGTTCTCTCCGGCATCGTAGTACTCGAAATCGTCCACGAGTATGAAATCGGCCACAGTAAAACTCCAAACTCTGCCTCTGCTTATCGTGCCATCTGTATTAACCTCATCGATTCGCCAGAAATAGGGCCCACTGCCCCATTCAACGCCTTCTGGGGGAGTGTAACTTGTTCCGTCCTGGCGGCCTCGATATATTTCCGGCGTCGTGGTTTCTGCCTGATCGACGGCATCGGCATCGGTTCCGAAATACACATCATGCTGGGAAGCTTTCTCTCCAGCCGACCAGCTTAAAGGTAATGCCGACTGAACATCCGGCGTTGTTCCATCGGCGGGCTTAGCATCCCATGCCAGCATCGGATCGCCCCTCATCGTCATTTCAATCTCTTCTGCCGTCAATGCATAATCATAGATCCGGAAATCATCCAGAGAGCCGTTAAAGTATGCATCAGCGGCGTACTGCGACCTGCCGAGCCAGTTACTGCCGGTCCGGCCGAGGTCGCTTGGAACAACAGTCGTCGAACCACTGACTATCAATACCCCATCAAGGTAAAGCTGCAAATTAGCGGTTGATACGACCGCCGCTACATGGTGCCAGCCGGAAGCCAGCGTAGTCGGTGCATCTATGAGAGACTCCCCGCCTCCCCCGCCGGTCGTAATGGCCAGTCGTAACGGTCCACCCGCTCCGGTTCTGGGACACAGGAATATATATGTCCCCGTGCCGTTGCCGAAATCGAAAATACGCTGCCATGCCCCGCCGGCATTGGAGAAATCCACCCAGGTGGTGAAAGTGGCACTTGACATCGAAGCGATAACATCACCAATAGGCAGCACTGTATAATCATCGGCTCCGTCCAGTTTCAGCCCTCCACCGTCATAGCCGGCTATCCACGCTGGACCTCCCATGAGAGTAGCATGGTTGCCGTGTCCGGACCAGTCCAGAGCAGTCGCTCCGGCACCTTCGTCAAACTTCCACCATCCCATGAGATTAGGATCGCTGATGGGTATGTCAGGTATCGTTTTGAAACTCCAGACATCGCCTTTGTAAGTATTGGTTCCATCCAGTTCATCAACTCGCCAATAATAAACCTTGCCTAACTCGAGTTCACTGGGAGTGTAAGTTGTAAGTGCTCCGGGAATACCACCTGTAGCATTATTGACTGTATCAAAATCATCACCGAAGTACACCACATGCATTCTCGCGCCATACCCCGTCATCCAGGTAAGAGTCGGACTCGTAACTATATAATTCGCATTGTCTGATGGAACTGGATTATATGCTTTCTTCGGCGGGACAGTAAAGCTCCATACATTACCTTCCCACGGGCTGTCCGGATGCAAGTCGTTGACCTCATCGACCCGCCAGTAATAGGTCACGCCGTTGATAAGGCCTTCCGGGAAGGCATATCCTGGAAAGCCGGCCATATAAAACGCCATTGTCTCATTACTCCAAAACGCATCCGGGGCACCGGCAGCCACATCCTCATAATTATCGCTAAAGTAAATATCATGCGAAGCTGCAAAACCTCCCGGCGACCACGTTAAGCTCGCCCATGTATCAGGATAGATAGAACCATTGGCCGGACTCGGATTCCAGGCCTTTAGCCGCCCAAACTTGAAATTCCTCTGAATATCAACGGGACTTAAAACACCATCATGAATTCGCACCGCAGCAATAGAACCGGTAAAATTGAATGCACCATCCGCACCCGTACCGGTACCATCAGCCTGAGCAGCAACCCTGATTGGGGTACCGCCATAAGTGTCCAAATCAATCGGATCCCTGACACTTTCTTCCTGGCCGTTTACATAGACACGGGCAGCAGTACCGTCAAAGGTATAAGCCAGGTGCCACCACGTATTGGTGGCAGGCGCGGGTGAGTGATCGCCCCACCAGCCCATATCGTGTGTAGCGCCTTCCCAATGCCCGACTGCTCCCCACATAGAGTCGTTACCATAATTGAAAGCCATATTAGTACCAGCGGGGCCTCCGCGATGGGCCCAGGAGACCAGCGTTTCTTCACCGGGTATTGATGGATTATACGCCCATACTTCAATCGATCGCGTACCGGTGCCTTCAATACCTGGTACTGACGGCGGCCCATCGTACCAAGAGCTTCCGTCAAATGTGACAGCTTTCATACCGTCAACGTCCTCAACAACAGGAGAGCCATTCGCCGAAAAGTCCCCAAGCGAACCGCGATTAGACCAAGTCGATGCCCCTTCGCCATAAGAAAGATCTTCGGCTCTTAAATCAACCAGCAGATCTTCGGCAACGGACACATCAGACCGGCTCACGCCGCAAAACAAAGCCAGCACTAAAAATGAAACTAAAAAGATGAATTTTCTACACATAATGGTCCTCCTTACAAAAAGATTACAAGCCTTCTGTGAAACACACAAATCTATATTTAACAATGGTTTACAGCCATTGTTTTCTTGCAATCTCCTCCATTTCGGTTATCATGTAAGTGATGTTTAGGACGATACTTACAACCAAAACAAAGGAGAATTTATCATGCAACATTTTCAGACATCTTTCTTTTACGACCTCCGGGAACTGATCCACAACGCTCCCTTGATGCGAAAATATTACTACATCTTCAAATCTCTGAACCTTTCAGCACTCAAAGACAGAAACGACCGTATTGGAAGAACAGGACACTCACGACACGCCATACTGCGGGCCTTAATTGTAAAACATCTCGAAGGGATCAAATCCATACCCCAACTGATTAGATACCTGCACTCAATACCACCCCTGATGGAGATGTGCGGCTTTGATCTGGGCCAACTGCCCGATGAGACACAGTTCTACCGGTTCCTGAAGAATACGAAGAACTCGACATTAAAAGCCATACACAAAACCGCCAATGACGTGCTTATCGAAAACGAACTGATCTGCCTTGACGAATTCATACTCGACTCGAAACCCATTAAGGCGGCAACAAGAGAAAACAACTTCAAGAACCCCAACAGAAATACAACCAATAAGTCAAAAAAGCCAAAACGTAATCAGCGGGCAACGCTGAGCTACTACTGTTGCCAACTCATAAACGGCAAAAAGCAGAACATGATCTTCTTCTGGGGTTTCAGAACGCACACCATCGTTACCAAAGAAGGGATATGCCTGGTTGAGAAAACGCTGCCAAACAACGTTACCGATCAGCAAGCAGCATTCAGCCTTATCAAAGAATTGAAGCGGAGATACCGTTTCAAGAAGGGGGCTATATTCATCGCCGACAAGGCATACGACGTCAGAGAGCTTTACACTTTCATTGTCGTACAGATGAAATCAACTCCATACATTCCCATCAATCCCAGAAACAACAAGGACGATAAAACCTTTGGGCCGAACGGCTGTCCCTTGTGTGATGCAGGTCTCGAAATGAAATCCGCCGGAAAATGGACCGAAGGCAATCGAGATAGAATCAAATTTCGCTGCCCGATAAAGGCAAGCAAGAAATTCGCCAAAAAACACGGCGAATTCTGCCCCGCCAATCATCCTTTATTTGATAACGGCAAATGCTACGGCTGTACAAAGTACCTCGATGTTACTGACGATGCACGCTCAAGAGTTCCAAGAGACAGCAGACAGTTCAAGAATACATTCAGACACAGGCAAACCGTTGAGCAGTACTTCTCTCGTCTCGGGGACAGAGAAGTTGAACAAACAACACACTACGGCTTCACTGCGATAAGCAATCAGATGACTATCGCACACCTTACCGCCAGCCTGATCGCCATCGCCGCCGGGATAGAGCTAAGAGAGCCCGATAGAATCAGATGCTATAGAACATTCGCAGAGTCGCCCGGCCTGTCCAGAACCGGCTAACCTATCTGGTTGGTGCTGAAAGATTAACTTTTCAAAGAGCTATGACAAAGCTGTCGGAGACACTCTGCCCAAAAACAGGCTCGAATGTCTCAAACTACATCCAAATCACTTTCTTCACTACCAAATCAATCCAAACGGCCAAGGAACACCACCGATCTGAATGCATCAGCAATAATCTCGATCATTTTGCAGGCCTCTTAAAGATTACAATAACTAACATTTCATTCTAAACACGATTACATAACTTCCAAAACATTCATATCGACCGAGAATTCTTGTCTGTATAATATAATGTCTCAGGAATTGGCTTTGCCCTCTTCCACGGTAGCGCCAAATCAATATAATCGCCCTCAAGAATGAGGACATAAGCCACATGTTCCGATAACCTACAAATTACCAAATTCTCCCTTAAACTGTCAAGATAAAACCACTTAAACGCTTACTATTTCCATTAAAGATTGAGAATAAAACTTACAATCTTCCTTGTGGAAGATATTTAGGTTTTAAGATCGCATGGATTCTAATAAAGACTCATCGGCTGGTATTTTCGGCTGTGCTGACGATAAACCGTAACTCCCTTGCATCCAAGCTTGTAAGCCATTTTATAGGCTTTATCGATGGTCGAAACCGTTGCTTTCTCGCTGAAATTGATAGTTTTGCTTACCGCGGCATCACAATGCCGCTGAAAAGCCGCTTGCATCCGAATGTGCCATTGAGGTTTAATATCATATGCACTCCGGAAGATTCTGCGAATATCAGCAGGAATTCCAGTTATTTGCTGAATACTGCCTGTCCCGGCAATTTGCTTCTCAAGCTTTTTGCTATACAAACCTCGTTTTTCAGTCATTCGTTTGAAAACCGGATTTATCTGCAGCATTTTCATGTCATCCAATACCTGACGATAAAAAACCAACGAATAGACTGGTTCTATGCCGGAAGAACAATCAGCAATGATGCTTATTGTACCTGTCGGAGCTATACATGTAATAGAGGCGTTGCGTATCTCCGGCTTTTTCCCGCTGCTCCATATACTGCTTTTGAAATTTGGGAACGGTCCGCGCAAGCCGGCAAGTTCAACACTGGCCTCGTGAGCTTTATCGTTAATGAATTTCATTAGCTCAGCCCCGAATTCAACGCCCTGTTTCGAATCGTAAGGAATACCTAAAGCAAAAAGGCAATCAGCAAAACCCATTACGCCCAGGCCGATTTTGCGATTGCCGCGCGCCAGGCGGACAGTATCTCTAACCGGATAATCGCAGACATCGATAATATTATCCAGAAAACGCACGGCCAGTTTGACAGTCTCAGCCAGCGCCGGCCAATCCATTTCTGAGGCCGATTCAGTGATACTGACGAATTTGGAAACATTAATGCTTCCCAGCGTACAGGCCTCATAAGGCAATAACGGTTGTTCTCCGCAGGGATTAGTGGCTTCTATCGGCCCGAGCGAAGGGGTCGGATTGTCACGGTTGATACGGTCGATAAAAACGACGCCGGGCTCGCCTGTTTTATGCGCGCACTTGACAATCATTTTCCAAATATCACTGACGGTGTAAAACCGGCCTGCTCCTTTCGAAACAGGTTTGCCTTTGCCGGAAAGTTTATGAAGGTCGCTAATCGTGTAATTCGCCATATCGATTCGTCGCGGCAGTAAATATTTCCCGCCGGTGCGAGGATTTTTCACGATGTGCAAAGTCTTGCCGGACTTGAGCACCTTCTTCATCCAGCTATCGGTTATCTTGACGGAAATATTAAAATTGGTAAAAGCCTCGAGGTTCTGCTTGGCGTACAGGAATTTCAGAATGTCCGGGTGCTCGACGCTCATCATTCCCATATTGGCGCCGCGGCGAAAAGCACCCTGCTGAATCGCGTTTGTGGTCTCGGAAAAGACTCGCCAGAAGCTGATGGGCCCCGAAGTTGTCCCGCCGCTTGAAGCGACGCGATCGCCGGTCGGCCTTAATCTATCGAAGGAAAATCCCGTGCCGCCGCCGGCCTGCTGAATAAGAGCCGTCTGCTTTATCGCTTCGAATATCCCCTCGATACTGTCCTCGATAGGCAGCACAAAACAGGCACTGAGCATCCCCCGCCGCCCTGCATTCATAAGAGCGGGAGAATTGGGCAGAAACTTCAGCGTTGCCATCATATCATAGTATTTTTTGTGCCATTGCTTGATTTCACTGCTATTCGCCCCGTATCCGGCTTCAGCCCCGGCTATAAGTGTCGCTACCCTGTTGAAAAGCTGGGCCGGCGTTTCGATGCACCTGCCCTTGGCATCCTTTATCAAATACCGGCTCTGCAGAACCTTTAAGGCATTGTCACTGAGTATGGGATGGATATGAGAATCAGCCATAAAAAGCTCCGAACCTCGAAAACAATCCATCATTCACAAGGGCGAGATTCTTCTTTTCGCTCGGAATAACGATCCTCATTTGTATCGGTTATTTTGAACCATCTAAATCTAAAAACATCGCGAATCTTTTCACTGAACCGAATTCCCAAATGCTGTGTGCTGGTTTTAAAATCCGCCCGTTTCATATCGTCAGCGCCCGCTTTGTAAAGCGATTTGCCGAACAGCGACAACAGCCATCCGGCAAGTAATCCAAGGAATGAATTGATCTTAGCACAAAAGCGCATAGTCATGACTTTCGTTTCGCCGGTCGCCCGCGGCAAGATTCACTGTTGCCTGCCGGTTATCTCTGGACCGCCAGTTTCAGGGAACTCAGCAGCTCGCCGCCGGTCCTGCTTATCGCTTCCGATTGGCCGAACAATTGATGCTTGTCCAGAATCTCCGGCTGCCGGTCATAATACCTCTGCACCGCTCCGATCCCGCCTTCGGCAGCTCCGCCGGTCTTATAATCGCCGTCCAGAAGCCAGGAGCTGAATTCGCCATCGTACTCAGCGGGATAAATCAACGCCACAACCAGCTTATCATACGCGTACTTAGCCAGATGCACCATGGCTCGACAAGGCGGTGAGCTTTTGACAGCCAGGTTAACCATCGCCTTGAAATCCTGCCGGGCGTCTTCAAGCTCGCTTGAATAAAAGAACATCCCAGCCTCAAGCTGAAACGTTTCGCTCGGCATTCCTTTGATTTCGAGCCGGCCGTCCGGATAAGCTTTATGTATCTTATAGACCTTGCCGTCATTATATTTTTCGCTCTCCAGAAGCTCTGCGACCTCTTCAGCCGTAAAGCCCACACCGGCATGATCACCGAAATCGAAGATATACAGGCCAACATATTTTTCAGGTTTATCTAATTCTGGCAGTTTCATAATGATTATTATAAACGCAGACTATGATTATTGCACGCTTTTTTAATTCTGAACTGATAAGCTGAATATTAAAGACTATCAGTTGACTTTTAACCGGGCGAATTTCCGTTTACCTACGCGTATAACAGCCCCTTCTTTCGGTGTGATTTCAGCGTTCGGATCGGTCAGTTTTTTGCCATTGATGGTCGCTGCTGACTGCTTTATCATTCGTTTTGCTTCGCCACCGGTTGAGACGAGTTTGCATGTAAGCAATAGTTGCTTTACAGAAATAGGCTCTGACGGCATAGCAAACTCGGGGATATCATCAGGCAATTGGCCCTGGGCAAATACCTTTTCGAATTCAGCAGCGGCAGCAACAGCGGCTTCTTCGTTATAAAATTGGCTGACAATTGTCTTGCCCAGCAAGACCTTTGACTCCTTCGGATGTGTTTTATCCGGATTGACAAGCTTGGATATTTTCTCGGTTGGCAGGTCGGTCAGTAGCGTGAAATAATTTTCCATCATATCATCGGATATGCTCATAACCTTGCCGAACATATCATTCGGCTCGTCTGTGACACCGATGTAGTTGCCCTTGGACTTGCTCATTTTCTCCTTGCCGTCCAGCCCGACGAGGATCGGCATAGTGATTACAATCTGCGGCTGCTGGCCGTATCCCTTTTGAATATCACGACCGACGAGATTATTAAAAGTCTGGTCCGTACCGCCGAGTTCCACATCGCTTTTTATCATAACCTAATCGTAGCCCTGCATCAGCGGGTAAAGGAATTCATGCGTATAAACATCCACATTAGCCTGTAGGCGTTTCTTGAACGTGTCGCGCTGGAGCATCTGGGCAACTGTTTTCTTCGCGGCTATCTGAATCATTTCCATTAAAGTGAGCTTCTGGAGCCATTCACTGTTGTATCTAACCTCGAGTTTTTCAGCCGATGTATCGAGAATTTTGCCGGCCTGCTCGAAATATGTCTTTGCATTCTGCTCTATCTGCTCAGGCGAAAGGATTGGTCTCGTGGAGTTTTGGCCCGTTGGATCACCAATTCTTGCGGTGTAGTCTCCAATAATAAGAACAGCTTTATGACCAAGATCCTGGAACTGCCGCATTTTTCGTAGTACGACCGTATGGCCGAGATGTATGTCGGGACTGGTAGGATCCAGGCCCAGCTTAATTCGTAACTGCCTTCCGGCCTTAGAGGCCTCATTTAGCTTCTGTGCCAATTCAGCCTCGGTAAAGATTTCAACCGTGCCGCGTTTTAATAAATTGATCTGTTCTGCAATTGTCTCTGTCATAAACATTGTTCCAATAATAGCACAAAGCTAAATAACTGCTCTCAGAATGAAAGATTATAAAGAGTAAGCGTAAAAGATGCAAGAATCACTCATTATCTTTGACCCAATTCTTTCGAAAAACGGTTACCGCCAAAATGTATAAAACAAAAGCCGCGATAAAAAATAACAAGCATATTGTTTCTATTTGTTGCTTTGTGATGTGTCCGTTAATTATCTGCCAGAGCCACATCTTTTTGCTGGGCCAGAATATTTTTACATCGAAGTGATAAGCCTGGTCAATTAAAACATGAAGCCACACACCCAGAATACCTGAGATTATCATTTTAAATAAACTTGTTTTATAAGGTATATAGAATACTCTCATTATCCTTTTGAAAAAATGTCGCAGCGGATATGCCGCGATGCCCCAAAGCACGCCGACTACGGCACCAACCAATAGTGTATGGCAATATCGATGTGCCGGCCATCCGAGCCCCAAAATCCCTATGACAAGAACCTCAACGTCAACAATAACGTTGGCCAGCACAAACACAGGCAGATCAATCCACTTACCAAAGACCAACCCTATAAATCCACTGGGACCAAAATGATATGGAGTAAAAGGCATACGAATCCTGCTCTAATAACAAACGACTATGTGCCGGTCAGATATAGACCTTCTTCGAGATAATTTTGGATATAATCCTTTATCGCTTCTTCGAGCGGCGTTATCGGTTTACTGTAGCCGGCCCTGCGGAGTTTGGACAGATCGGCCTGGGTGAAGTATTGATATTGATTGCGGATTGAAGTAGGCATTTCGATATATTCGATGTCCGGTTTTCTCCCTATTGCCACAAAAACAGCGATGACTAAATCATTCCACGTGCGGGTTTCGCCAGTGCCGATATTAAAAATTCCATTTATATACGGATTGTCGAAAAAGAACAGCGTCATATTCACTGCATCTTTGACATACAAAAAATCCCTCACCTGTTCACCGTCAGCATATTCCGACAGGTAAGACTTGAACAAGCGGACTTTATCGGTCGCCTTGATCTGCTCGAAGGCCTTAACGACAAAACTCATCATATCACCTTTATGATACTCATTCGGCCCGAAAACATTAAAGTATTTCAAGCCCACAATTTTGCTTAACAGCCCGGCCCGGCGAGCCCACATATCAAACAAATGTTTGGAATAGCCATACATATTCAAAGGCTTTAAGATTCCCATTTTTTCTTCGTCATCGCTGAAACCGGCCGAACCATCGCCATAAGTAGCTGCACTTGATGCATAGATAAAACGGATATCGGCATCTGTCGCCCATTGAGTCAAAAGCTTGCTGTATTCGTAGTTGTTTTTAACGAGATAGGAGGCATTTGTCTCCGTCGTGTCCGTGCAGGCACCGAGGTGAAATACAACATCAACAGGACAATCAAGCTTGTTTTCAACTACCATCTCCAGAAAATCGTCTTTCTCAATATAGTCGGCAAAAGACAGATTCTGCAGGTTCTTCCACTTCTGGTCGCTACCAAGCTGGTCAACGACAAGTATATCGCTTATCTGTCTTTTGTTTAACTCGGCAATTAGCGCCGAACCGATAAAGCCGGCTCCCCCGGTGACTATGATCATCTTGCAGCTTCCTTATTATACAATTATTGTTTGTTCAAGTTTAATTTGCCTTCCTGTATGTGTCAAATGTTTATACCAAAGGCCGCGCTCTTAATGGGGCCGGCTGGATTTGGTGACATTCATTATTGATTGTCGATTTTATGCTTATAAGGGTGAATTTTGGGTTTGAATTTGTTGGCTTGTAAAAAGAGCTTGAACGCTTTGTTATTCAGAGCTACTATTTGCAGAACTTATAATGTATAACAAGAAATGAGACACATAATGAATCGACGCAAATTTCTGAAAGCTGCAGGTATTGGACTTGTGACTCTGACTCTGCCGGGATGCGCAGGCATTGCCGAACGGCTTGCAGATAAACGACCGCCCAATATTATCCTGATCTTATCTGATGACCAGGGTTACAATGATTTAGGCTGCTATGGCGGCACAGAAATAAAGACGCCTAATCTCGATCGTCTTGCTGCTGGTGGAACCCGGCTGACCAGCTTTTACGTTACCTGGCCGGCCTGCACGCCGTCGCGGGGCAGTCTGCTGACCGGTCGCTATCCCCAGCGCAACGGCACATACGATATGTTCCGAAACGATCTTGTCGATCATGACTATCTCTATCCCAAAGAGGAATATGCTGTATCGTGGGAGATGATCGGCGGGATGGACACACGCGAGGTGCTAATCCCAAGAATGCTGAAAAAGGCTGGTTATGTCAGCGGAATATTCGGTAAGTGGGATTTGGGGCAGTTGCACCGTTTTCTTCCGCTCCAGCGAGGTTTCGATGAGTTTTACGGATTCACCAATACCGGTATCGATTACTGGACACATGAGCGTTACGGAGTGCCATCGATGTATCGGGGCAATGAACCGACCATAGAAGACAAGGGAACATACGCGACAGATCTTTTCCGGCGAGAAGCGCTGAAATTCATCGAAAAGCACAAAGACCGTCCTTTCTTTTGCTATGTGCCGTTCAACGCTCCTCATGGGGCGTCGAATCTCAAACGTCCCCGTCCCGGCGTGCAGGCGCCGCTTGAGTACATACGTGCTAAGTACGGACAATATGATCCCAAAGAGGCGAATACACGCAGGGCCAAACGAATGCGATATATGGCTGCCGTTACCTATATGGATGAGGCAATAGGCCAACTTATGGACCTGCTGGGAAAGCACGACCTACAGGATAATACGATAGTCATCTTCTTCTCTGACAACGGCGGCAGTGGAAGTGGGGACAACACTCCGCTTCGAGGCGGCAAAAGTAGAATGTTCGAGGGAGGCCTTCGAGTGCCATGTATCGTTCGCTGGCCGGGTGTCGTTCCGGCAGGAACTGTCTGCGATGAGTTTCTCAATTCTATGGATATTTTTCCCATACTCTGCAATGCGGCAGGGATTCAAACGCCCAGGGGCGTGAAACTCGATGGTTTCGATATGGCTCAGGTTCTGGCGGGCAAACAAAAATCGCCCCGTAAAGAGATGTTCTGGCAGCGCCGGGGCGACAAGGCGGCCCGTGTCGGAAACTATAAATGGGTCGAATCATCCCGCGGATCGGGACTATTCGATTTGTCCTCGGATATCGCTGAGCAGCACGATTTATCGAAGGAAAAGCCTGAAATATTGACCATGGTCAAGTCGCGTTTTGCCGCCTGGGAGAAGCGCATGGCCGAGGCCGAGCCTCGCGGCCCGTTTCGGGACTTCTAATCTGCAGGATATCTCGATTGGCCGTAACATATTTTCTTTCCTTGATTTAGAGGGGACATCTTTGTACAATGAATTTTCGTAATTGGTATTTCATTAAATGAGGTATGCTATGAAAATAAAACTGAAATTTCTTGGTGCTGCTCAGAACGTTACCGGGTCCCGGCATCTTCTGGAAGCAAATGGCACAAAGATCCTTGTAGATTGCGGACTTTATCAGGAGCGGCAGTTTCGGGACAGGAACTGGGAGCCTTTTACCTGCCCGCCCGAGAGCCTGGACGCCGTTCTTTTAACTCACGCCCATCTGGATCATTGTGGTTTGTTGCCGAAACTCGTTAAAGAGGGATTCAAGGGGAGGATATACTGTACCCCTGCCACCGGGGAGATAGCGCAAATCATACTTCTGGATTCTGCCCATCTGCAGGAAGAAGATGCCGAATTCAAGCGTAAAAGGCATAAACGGGAGGGTCGGAAAAG
>WOR8_10004870_pt1 | contig 12981 bp, 11 predicted proteins | sample DeeMarSeWOR38_10_FD_19890 | JGI IMG/M metagenome (IMG submission 19890) | reverse complement strand
ACGGACGGGACTTCTCCTAATTCTCGCCAGGCTTCAATGAGGTGATCCACGTTGGCCACTCGGATTTGCCCCTTGCCGTCATATCCTGACCGGCGTTTCTTCACAATAGCCGGGAATGTTACGTGTTGAGCGGCAAACGTCAAGCTGGCCTTATCCCGAACCGAGGCAAACCGAGTTTGCGGCATATTGTGATCGTGAAGAAATTGTCGTTGAACCAGTCGATCCTGGACGAGCGCAAGAACACAAGATGATGGGCGAGTGGCCTTACCGGTCTCAATGTTGGCAAGAAGCATCCAGGGCACCAGTTCGGTCTCAATAGTTACCACATCAACCTGAGCGACAAAGTCCATCACGCGTTGCGTGTTCGTCAGTTCTGATTGCACAAAAAAATCCGCAACCTGGGCAGCCGGACAATTTTCAACCGGATCCAATATGCCGATCCGATACCCCATCCGGCGGCCTTCCATGGCCAGCATGCGACCAAGTTGGCCTCCGCCTAATATTCCGATTGTTCCACCCGGCAGGATGATATTCATATGGGTTTCTCCAGTGTAGGACTGTGTTGTCGGTCATAATAGGCCTTGAGTCGTTGGCGGGCGTTCTGATCGGACACCGCAAGAATGGCCGCAGCCTGCAATGCGGCATTCACGGCGCCATCCTCGCCGATCGTGTGGGTCGCCACCGGAATGCCTCTTGGCATTTGGACAATTGACAAGAGTGAATCAAAGCCCTGCAGTGCTCGGGACCGTACCGGCACTCCGAGAACAGGAAGAATGGTTTTTGCCGCGGCCATCCCCGGCAAATGCGCCGCCCCGCCCGCACCTGCGATAATCACCTGAATGCCACGCTCCTTAGCACCCGCCACGTATTCAAAAAGAAAATCCGGCGTACGATGGGCTGACACAATACGGCACTCATGGGGAACGGCCAATTCAGTGAGGATCAGACTTGCGTGACGCATGGTCTCCCAATCACTGCTGCTTCCCATGATAACTGCCACGAGTGGATTGGAATTTTTAGGCTCCGTCTTCATCGGTTTGGTTGACTCACAAGAAATGTTCTCACTTAAAATGCGTCTCCCCGGTTTGGATTCGGTTCCGTGAACAGATCTTGAGTCGGCAGCCCACGGGGAAGAATCGTGAAATCTCCAGCTACGAGACTCAGCCATTGTTTTGGCCCGCAACAGGTTCCATCGGGAAGCATATCCCAGGATCCGCGTTGCACCAACACGTTCCCTTTTGTCAGCTCGGTCTTGAATCCTTCTGGATGACCAATGCCGAATATCGGCCGCCTGGGGACTCTCACCTGGATCTCCGTGTCCGTCCAGGACAGGACTTGAGTCGCAATGTCGTTGATCAATACTTGAGTGCGGGAGACGTTCTGCCCCAACTGATAGTTTTTGGAGTCATGAGCCTTTTGATGGAGACCCGGTTGAGTCGCTTCGGAAATTTTGAGAAAATCGCCGAACCCGGATCCCTTAATTGTGACGACTTCATCGAGGCCGGCGGCAATTGGAAAATAGGAATCGATCTTCGGGGTCACGACGGAAAAGGAGCCTGCCAGAGTGGTCACCACGCTTCGTTGGGCGCAACAGGTCCCATCCTGATTGGGGACGGTTGCACCCCGTTTAATCACAATGGGTCCGCTCTTCACGCTGAAGGGCACCCACACATCAATGCGATTATGCTGCCACCGATGAATGATAGCGGGGACTCCACCAATTTCCACAACGTTGTCCCCGTGGTTAAAGTCCATGTAATAGGGAGTCGCCCCGCTTTCTGAATAGACGCCAAAATGCGCACCCTTGATACGGAGTAATGTTCCTATAGGCCCCTGCCTGGGGGTCACCTCGGTGACCTGGCTTGTTTGCACCATGAAATGTCCAATGAATCGCTCTTTGCCACCTCGCTTCATTACTAATGGCCCACTTGTCGCATTGAGGGGCACATGTACCACAATCGTGCGAGGCGACCAGCCGGCAATCGTCGCGGGATGGCCATTAAAGAAAATGGCATCTTCTTGACTCTTGGTGCCCCCAAAATCCTGTCCGCTCAGCACCACTTTACTTCCCACCGGCCCCTCGGTCGGTTGCACGGTGATGGGCGGAATGACGGTGAGCGCCATGGCATTGCTGACGGTGTAAGTTGCCGGAGCGCAACACGATCCATCGGGCAAGGGATCCATAGAAGCCAAGCGCACCGTCACAGGCCCGCTTGTCGCATTTGCCGGAATCGTGACTTCGATTTTGTTTGGTTGCCACGTTCGTACGGCGGCACGGAGGTCATTGATGAGCACGTGATTGGCTCCAAACATCGCGTTGGGATCCTGGGACCCGGCCGTATTGCCGAATTGTTCCCCTTCAATAAGGAGAAGAGCGCCAGGTTCCGCTTGGGGAGGATCAACGCGCGTAATTTTTGGCTGTGTGACGAGAAAGGTTCCCATCGGAAGTAATTCTTTTGAATTCACAAACACCTGGACCGGGCCATCTTGGGCGCGCAGGGGAACTTTCGCGAGAATGAGATCCCGTTCCCATAATTGGATGAGCGCCGGAACTCCGTTGAACTCGACTCGGTTAACTTGAGTCCCCTGAAATTCCCCAAACTCCCCACCTCGCAAGGTGACTACGGTTCCGGGAGGCCCATTCGAGGGTTGAATTTCGGCCCAGGCGATTGGGGAAGCTCCTAAGGTTCCCGCGATGAGTCCGATCCCGAGTAAGATCACTTTCCGCATCGTTCTACCTCCTCCTGCGCTCTCCTTCACGCTCAACAGTATTGTTTGTCTTGATCAAGGGTTGTGGTTTCATCATCGTTGGACACGGATTCCTGGACCGCACACCGTCGCAGACGATCCATAATGGCCGTTCCCATACCGAACTCCGGGCATGGTTCAGCCCATAGGCGGTCCAATCCCATGGCATCAAGACGATGTAGAGCTGCAAATAAATTTCGCGCCGCTTCTTTCAGATCTCCAGAAGGCGATAAGACTTCAACGGCGGCGTACCGGTCCGAGTCGAAAGAGGATGACAAAGTTAAAAGCCCAATCTGTTCGCCCGGAGATACCGCTGGCCGGGCTCCACGTGTGGGGAGCAGGGTGAGTGGTGTCCTCGTCGCGTAATGCCTGGCCATTTGTCCAGGAGCACATGGCACTCCCTTGGAATGGTTTACCTGTGCAATCGGACCAATAACCGCTTCCAAATCCTCCATCGAAAGACTCCCAGACCTGAGAAGCTTTGGGTATCCGTTTGTAAACGAAATAATTGTCGATTCCACTCCAAGTGGACACGGCCCTCCATCCAGTATGAGGTCAACGTGGTCTCCCAATCCTTCCAACACATGGTGAGCCATGGTCGGGCTGACGCATCCGAAAGGATTGGCACTAGGCGCGGCAATCGGCGTTCCAGCCTCTCGGATCAATGCCAGGGCCATTGGGTGAGCCGGCATTCTGATGGCGACGGTCGCCAATCCGGCTGTGACGACATTCGGAATGAGGGAACGCCGGGGAAGCACGAGCGTGAGTGGACCTGGCCAGAAGGTTTCCACGAGTGTCATGAGAAGTCTTCTAGGTTGGGGATCGATCATGACCAAGGTCATCAACGTTTTCAGTTCAGCAATATGGATAATCATCGGATCGAACACCGGACGTTTCTTGGCTGCAAAGATTTTTCCCACCGCCTCGGGATTCAGGGCATCTGCACCAAGACCGTATACGGTTTCCGTTGGGAAGGCGACTAACCCACCGGATTGGATCATCCGTGCGGCCAGGTGCATATGGTCTGATTTGTCCCCACTGAGCAATTGACTGCTCCTCATGGTGTAGCTCCGACCAATGGTTCGCTACCCAATCCTATGTTGGGTGAAACCTGTCGGTTTCGAACCAACGGGCGAAGGATGCCGGCTAAATACATGGAGCCCGTCACCACGACGATGCCTTGGGGTCCGGCATGATTGAGAGCACGCTGGAAGGCTAACTCAGGTTGCTCAATAACTTCCGCGGGAGCGCTGCTGTTTCGGCGCCAAATGGGCACCAAATTCTGAGGTGGGGTTGAACGGCGGCTCGGATAACGAGTGAAGATGGCGCGGTGTGCCCCGCTCTCTGCCAAATGAATTATGATTTTCTCGACTTCCTTATCTCTTGGCACCCCCACGAGGAGGATCAGATTTCGCCCTTCGAAACTGGTTCGAATAACCGACGCAAGGCCAGAGGCGGCCACGGCATTATGTGCGCTGTCAATCATGACGGTAGGGGATCCGGGGAATACCTCGCATCGGGCGGGCAGCTCAACGGAGGCCAACACGTTTTGCAGGGCTTGCCCTTCAAGATCCTTGACTAGTCCCTGTTCATGCAACAGAGAAAATACTGCGACGGCATGAGCGGTATTTGTCACCATAAATGCCGCAGGACAGTTCAACACCACGTTCCGCCATTCCCGGTGCCACGCTCGAAGGATACAGACACTGCGATACCCCATTCGAATGGAGTCTTGCGAATGATACGCATGGCCTAATAAATAGATGGGGGCGTTGAGCTTGGTGGCGCGGGATTGGACGATTGCCAGAGGTCCATTCATCGAAATTCCGCAGATTACCGGGATTCCTGGCTTGATGATGCCGGCCTTTTCCAAGGCAATCTGCTCAAGGGATTCTCCAAGAAGGTCCATGTGATCGTAGTCGACATTGGTGATCACGCAGACATCAGGTTCAATCACATTCGTCGCGTCCAGTCGACCGCCAATACCGACTTCGATCACGGCGTAGTTGACCCGGGCTGTACGGAAAACGCAAAAAGCCGCAGCGGTTAACAGTTCGAAGTAGGTGAGGTTTTTTCCGACCGTCTCGAGCCACGGTGCCAACTCGTTAAACGCTGCGACAAGCCCCTTCTCATCGACCGGAACACTATCGATGGCAATCCGCTCCCGCAGGTGTTCAACATGGGGACTGGTATACAAGCCTACCCTCAGCCCTGTGGCTTGAAGCAGAGCCGCCAACATCCGGCAGACGCTCCCCTTTCCCTTTGTTCCGGCGACATGGACGGTGCGAAAAGCCCGTTGGGGCATCCCTAAGGCTTCAACGATCTGGGTCATCCGTTCAAGCTTGAAGATCTCTTTTGGGTGACATCGGCGGTCTTCCTCGTAATTCTGCCGCGAATTTAAGAAGGATAGGACGTCATCGAATGATTGGAACTGAAGGCTCATAATCGAATGGCAGTGTCTATACGTACGTATTGTAGCTGCTGCCTTTTCTCCTTTTCTGGTATCACATATGTCCAAGTTTTCGAAGTTGCTCCATGCCCCGTCCTTCGTCCTGAGCACGGCCGGCACGTTCCGCGATCTTTGTGCTTCGAAGTTCTATGAGAATTTCATTCACCGTGCTCGCAGGTGAACTCACGGAGTTTGTGCAAGGTACGCATCCCAGGCTACGAAAACGTGTACCGTCTCCCTTATCAAAATACATGTCGGGAAGCGGGATCTGTTCGAATTGAAGATATTCCCAGATGTTCACTTCCGTCCAGTCCAGAAGGGGGTGGATGCGAACATGGTCCCCTTGAGGAAAGGACGTTTTAAATTGATCCCACAACTCCGGGGGTTGTTCGCGGAAATCCCATTCCCCTTGCTTGTTGCGTGGTGAGAAATAGCGCTCTTTCGCTCTGGTCCCTTCTTCATCCGATCGAATTCCGAGTATAATTGCCGAATAGCCCTGCTCGGCAATGACCTGATTCATCGCCTCGATCTTGAGGGCCGTACAACAGGCCACCCGGCCCACGGTGTGGTTCATCCCTTGTTCCAGGGCTGTTCGATTCTGCCCGACCACCAGGCGTAACCGCCATTCGTGACAGATCCGGTCACGATACTCAATCAGTTCAGGCATTTCATAGCCCGTGTCGATATGCACGAGGGGAAACGGCACGTGGCCAAAGAAGGCCTTCCGTGTGAGCCAAAGCAGGACGGTCGAGTCTTTTCCCATCGACCAGAGCATCGCCAGATGCTCGAAGTGTTTGTAGGCCTCCCGCAGAATATACACACTCTGATCTTCTAACTGTTGCAAGTGCTTCACGGGGACATCCTCACATCTGGCTTCTGATGGGTCGAGTAACCCCCTTAATCATCAGGGGTTAAGGCCTTGACCTTATTGGTCCCAAACACAACAATAAATCTTTCTTCGTTCGCCGACACATCGATAGAGGTTAATGTTCTATATACCGCCGTCTGGGTTGAGGTCGCGATGGCTTGTAAGAGGCCATCGCGACATTGATCTAGCAGGGCACTCCGTATCTGCTTCATACGCATGCGGCCTTGGGAGGTGGCAGCCAGTTTCTGTTCTGCGGGTGCAAGCGTTCCTCTCAAGGAGACGATGATCTGGTCTGCAGCAAGAAAAACCTGAACTTCGTCAGGCTTCCACCCGAGAAAATCCTTCCAGAATGTACAGACGGCCTTACCAATTGTCTTTTCCATGTTTGGCTGGTTCAACGTGGTTTGCATGACTTCGCTCTCCGTTGTTTGATCTGCAGTTGGAAAGGCGTCTCCTCCGCGCCGCCCTCAGGTGTCCCAAGCGTTGCTTCTCAGTACGCCTTGCTGTACCCGGCTTCACCGTCATAGGTCCACAATTTCTGGACCGCTGACCACCACCATTTCTGGCCGAACTGCTCCAGAAACGTGGTCACATCGGCATCCTGGATATCCTTGGTTGCCATAAACCGGCATCGATACCAATTCACCATCAGCAGGTCCGGACTCACATACCCCGGCCACACTTTTGTCCCCCGGTTGGAAATGAATTCGCATTTGAACGGGCCAAACTCCTTGAATTGGGGAATGCCCTCTTCCGTAATGATATAGACGTCAATGCCAACTAACTTAGCGGTTTTCTTTTTCTTTGTTTTGATTGCCTCAGCGGTAAAATTCATCGAGGTCTCCTTTCTGATGTTTGATTCAATCAATTGTTGATCGCTCTGAACTCCCCAGCGTCTCTGCCGGAGGTTACTTGCCGGCCATCACTCCCATTTTGTCCACAATGGCCTGGGCATATTCGTCCGTTTTGGCCGTTCCTCCCACGTCGTATGTCACGTGTTTCTTCTCATCCAGAACCGCAAACATCGACTTTTCAATCAGGTTGGCGGCTTGTTCCTCCTTGAGCCAACGCAACATCATGATTCCTGAGATCAAGACGGCGGAAGGATTGACTTTTTTGAGTCCCGCGTATTTGGGCGCCGAGCCGTGGACTGCTTCAAAAATCGCGCAGTTGTCCCCCACATTGGCTCCCGGCGCAAACCCCAATCCGCCGACAAGCCCGGCACAGAGGTCGGTGATAATATCCCCATAGAGATTAGGCAGCACTAAACAATCAAACTGAGCAGGATTCCGAACCAATTGCATGCAACAATTATCGACGATGACATCGCCTGTTTCGATGTCTGGATATTTCTTGGCTGCCTCTTTGAACGCATCCATGAATAGGCCATCGGTCATTTTCATAATGTTGGCTTTATGGACGCAGTACACTTTTTTCCGGCCGTGAGTTTGAGCCCATTGAAATGCAAAGTCGGCAATGCGATAGGATCCCGGCCAGGTAATGACTTTTAAGCATTGAGCCACCTCATCGGACACCATGTGTTCAATGGCGGCATAGGAATCTTCCGTATTCTCACGAAAATTCAGAATGTCGATGTGATCCCAGGGACGTTTCACCACAGGAATCAGTTTGGCCGGCCGGACATTGGCGTAGAGATCGAAGACCTTTCGAAGGGTCACGTTGGCGCTTTTGTGCCCGGTGCCGACCGGTGTTGTTGTTGGACCCTTCAAGGCCACTTTATTTTTGGCGATCGATTGAATAGTTTTGTCCGGCAGCAACGTGCCGTGCTGGTCAAGGCAATCGAGTCCGATTTCCTCATACTCCCATCGAATATCGACGCCACTGGCATCGATCACCATTCGTACCGCTTCACAAATCTCGGGACCGGTACCTTCTCCCGGAATCATTGTCACCGTGTGTTGTGCCATAAATGACCTTCCTTCAGCAGACAGGGTTACTAAAAGGGTCCGAATTGGACCAGAAACATCTCAATGTGAATATACGAAAGACTTGCAATCAGTATGTGAAGGTACGCATCCCTGGGATCCTTCCGTTCCACGTCTGGTCTGATCTGCTGGCCATCATCAATACGCCGCCGGTTTTGAGAGTGGGCGGCTCGTGATCATCTCGATGGCCTGAAGCCGGTCAAACTGCGCCACCATGTCCTCTGTGGTGATCAAGCCGATCTGTCCTCCGCCTTGCAGATGTTCAACAGCCGGCATCTGCGCCTCGTACCCATCCAGGTAAATTTCTAACCGAGGATGATCCACATGGGCGGAATTGACCACCTGCACCCGCAAAACATGCCACGATCCTTTTTTGAGTTTCCCCTGCCCTCTTCCAAGTAGGGTTGTCTCACCATTTTGAATGCGATACAAGCTCAATCGGCCTGTTCCCGGGTTCACGGCTACCGCATAGAAGTTTCGGGTGTCCCGGGCTGCCAATACGATGCCGGCCTCTCCTTGTCCTGCCGAGGAAACCTGACGGAAATGCACGACGATATCCGGCTGGTCAAACATGTGTGTGTCGGCCAGTAATATCCGGAAGCATCCCTTTCCCGAGCATGGCACGGTTTGGGTCACCATTTGTTGAGTGACGGGCGCCGTTGAATCCGCTTCAATCCGCCATGTGTCGAAGGCACGTTCACTGGTGGGTCCTGCCGTAAATCCGGAAGGCACACTCCCCACCACATCCTGGTCGAAATTCCAAGTTCGAAATATATTGTGATCTTGGATCGTATGGTGAACTGCGGTGTCCATCACTTCAGGCGATCGTGCAGGAGGCGGAATCATCGTATGAGTGCCCTCTGACAACAGGGACTTCACAAGATCATTTCCAATTAAATGGGGCCAGAGTCCAGTGACCCCTGTAATCTGATCGTGGAGGGATCGCGACAATTGGACGCTGGCTTGGAGCCGTTGTTGGTCGCGAGGTACCGATAAGGTCTCGATGATCAGGGACGCTTGCGCCGCAACGAGTTTATCCAGAGGAGACTCTGAAAGACGGAGGGCTTCTTTGGCTTCTTCACGTGCCTGGGCGAGCCATGGATGGTCATAACGCCGGTTCCAGGAGAGCCATTGGATTCGATCCCAGGCAATTTCCAACAACAATTGCCCACGAAGTTCTTGATCCGTGAGGGGGACATTGTTGAGCAGTTCTTCGTGGATGTGTAAGGCCGATGCCGAATCGTTGTTCCAGCGATATAAGGCTCCAAGATTTCGCCGCAATTCCGGGCTCCCTGCAGTTCCTCTTACCGCGATTTCTAGCGCGGGGATGGCGGCAAAGAACGCATCCGCCGCACGGGAGTGGCCTGTCGCCACTTCGGTAAATTCCTGTCGCCAGGTCTGAGCTTGAAGGTTCCAGTACAATTCGACCAGTCTGAAGAGTGTGGCTTCATCCGGCGCGTTGATTCCGCCTTTAGCCATTCCCTCGCGAAGAAAGGCGAGGTACAGATCGCCTCCTAAGGCCGCATTTAAGGCTGGGTAATTGGGGTCTAATGACAAGAGCCGGCGATACTTCCCAAGCCGGTCAGTATACGAAACCATTTGTTGAGCCTGACGCAGTTCATCTTCAAAGAGTTGTGCAGCCTGATTCCGGTCCCACCATTTTGGGGAATCTGGCAGAATGCCAGGGGAGCCGGGCTCCGCTAGTTGCGGGGCATCCACGAGAGCCTCGTTCACGATCGCGTAGTCCACGGCATAACCATAATTTCGAAGTCCACTGACCACGAAAAAGCGGACAAGAAGTGTTCGGACAGGACCATATCGTCTGATGACTCCACTGGCCCACCAGGGTTCATCGGGTCGTAAGGCCAAAGGGGCCACCATTGGGTCCGGATAGGTTACGAGAAGATGCACCTCCACCACTTGTACCTCGACGGGGTTCTGTCCCGGCACAAGGAGCAAGCCACCTGGACGGGAAGGCCGGGAGCCGGCAATAGTCACGTGGGGAAGAGAAGCCTGTTGGCCTTGAGGTACAATTGCCGGGGAGATCGCCAATGCCGGAGGATAGTCTTTCCAAAAATCCGCATGCCGATGGCTCTCATGGATGAGTCCTAACCCGGTTCCTCGCCCCAGGGCACCAAAAATTCCTGATTCGGGCTCATCCCGGATCAGCTCTCGATGAGCAGCCAAGGTGTCTTTCCAGCAATTCTGAGGAATCTCATGATTTAGTGCCGGAACGGCAGAGCCCCCAAGATTCATCTGGCGGGTCAGGCACCCAAGGTCAAATCCCGCCCACTCGGCGACCTTTCCCCCGGCCATGGCCTCAGCATAGTCACGTGCCATATTTGTGAAGGCACTTTGTGATGATTGGATTACCTGTGCAACGTGGGTTTCAGGCGTTTTCATCTCTCCAAAGGCGAAAGGGACCGAGCACATGATAAAAAAGCACCATAGTGTCCAGTTCATCAGACTTCGTTGGGAAAGGTTCTTCCTCATAATCTTCTATCCAGTATTCAGGTTTCAGGAAAAGTCACAGGAGAATCTACCCTGCCGAGACGATTGCTCCTTCATTAGTAATCAGGCTGTCCTCCATACGGTTGCGTTCGGGCACATCTGATATTGAGCGTGGTGGTTCCTCTTCCTCCAACGCATTGGTCCAACCCACCGGCGAACTCCAAGACGCCCTCCATTGTCACCCTAAAAGGAAAATCGAAGGTGAACGTTCCAAATCGATATTCTCCAGGTTTTAAACTGAGCGTCTGAACTTCTGTTGTTCGATAAGCATCAGAGCTGATGGGATCCATTGTCCAAATTAATGGGGTCATTCCGGGCACATGCCACCACGTTGGAGGAGTCAGGCTGGTGGAATCAATGGTAATGGGGTATTCGTGTGCCAACGGATTCACTGGCTCCTCCGAAAGAGCCAACGAAGCTTGTCCCATGAAAACAAGCATCATGATGGCCCCAATCCAAAGGAAACCTACAATGATTCCTTTAACGAATCGCTGCTTTTTGAATGTCTGACTCATTGTCGGTGGTCCGTCGAGCTGGTTTTTTCTGAAAAATTTCCGTAATAGCATGACTGTCCCATTCCGTATGTGTCTCCAAGCCAAGGGCATGGAGGACGGTTGCGCTGGTGTCCAAAATTGAAACGGGACCCTTGATGTGGTGTCCGGATTTGATGTTGGCGCCCCATGCGATGAAGGGAACAATCAGTGAATTGTCATATGCGCCAGTGGTGGAACCTGGTCCTTCTGTCGACACGTGGCTGCCAGAGTTCAAACCTGTCACCATCACCATGGTAGTGGTGAGCGCTCCAAACTCCTGGTACAGGGATATAATGCGGCCGATGGCTGTATCGACGGTCTCTCCGGCTTGTTGGTATGCTTGAGAATTCCAACCGTTTTTCAGGCCGGCACGGGCGGCAGTGGGAAAATGCACAAGGAGCAAATGAGGAACCGTAAAGAGCCGAAACCCATGCCCACGCTCACTTGTTACCTTGCGGAGGTAGTCATGGAGGTATTCAACCATCGTCTCAGGTTGACAATTCGGCTTGGACTGGCCACACATCTGTGCATCAATGTAAATTTCCGGGCGTGCAAGCTGGTAGAAACGCTCATCCATCCAAAAGATGGCCGTGTCCCTGCCGGCTGCTAAATCCATATAGTCAAAAATGGTCGGGGCTCGAAGGAACGCGCGAGAAAAATCGTAGGTCTCCCATTCCTGGGTAATCCGGTGTTTCTCAACCGGAAGTCCGGTTATCAGGGAGGCCATAGACGGAACGGTAAGGGCCGGAGAGATGCTGGTGGCAGACCATGTCACCGCCCCTTCCTGGGACATTCGGTTGAGGACCGGCATGGTGCCATCTTGGATGGATCCGTTGGCAATGCCTTCGAGGGCGAAGACAATGACGTGTTCCGCGTCCGTTTCTGGTAATGGCCGTGGGGTGTTACTCCAAGTTTCTACCGGGGGGGTGGAGGAGGCAGATTCTGGACCGATGGCCCACCCATAAGGCGCACCAGTCACTCCAAAAAGAATAATGGAAAGAATTAAATTTTTTGGTGCGGGAATCCTAAGTTCTAGAAAAGCATTCATGAATCTGTAAACCTTGAGGTTTTAATGGAACGGGTTTATTTTGTTGACTCATTCCTAATGCCGAGGACAGACTGCAAACGCGGTTCCATCTGGATCTACTCAAAGCTGATTGGCCTGGAATCGGTCTCAACCCCTTGCGAAATATGGAATTTTTCAAAATAGAGAATGTGTGGAATTCAGAAAGCTTCCTAAATTCTTTGCTGATCGCATGTAAGTTTCGTGCGGCTGCGCACGTTGCCTGCAGCTAGTGGTGCACCAGTGCACGTTGCTAAAGAGTCTTTTCTGCTTTAGTTTTGTTGGAGGAAATCAGAAAAAAGGGGGGCGAACACAATAAGGAAGAGGAGGGAGAACCGATGGCGGTCAGGACTGACGCCGACGGTCGAGCATCCAGCGAGTAATACCGAGCTGCTTCGCCGCCAGAGTTTTATTGCCCTTACAGTGGGCCAACACCTGTTGAATCACCGAATCTTCTATTTCGGTGAGCGTGTGTTCCCCGACACGAAAGGAAAGTGATATCTGGCTGGAGTCCTCAAAGGCGGATGGAGGTTGGATATTTTCTTCTGATCCCTGGAGTTTTGCCCCGCCACTTTCTTTCAGGTCTGAGGGAAAATGCGAGGCTTCTATCGTCGATCCCTGGCAGAACAACACGGCCCGTTCAACCAAGTTGCCGAGCTCTCGAACATTGCCGGGAAACGCATAGTTTTGGAGAAGCATTTTGGCGGAATCTCCTAAGGTGCGAACGGGTTTTTTTAAGGCCATGGCGTATTGAACCAGGAGCCGCTCCGCCAACGGAATGATATCCTCCGGCCTCTTCCGCAGAGGCGGAACGGTGAGCTTGACGACATTCAATCGAAAATAGAGATCCTCTCGAAATTCTC
>WOR8_10004869_pt1 | contig 12982 bp, 10 predicted proteins | sample DeeMarSeWOR38_10_FD_19890 | JGI IMG/M metagenome (IMG submission 19890) | reverse complement strand
CCAGGTTGTTGCGCGAGATATCTGCTGCAACATCATCCGGCAGCTGCGCCAGCCAGCCTCGCGTCTCGGCGGCGATCTCGGGCAGGTCAGCCCAGCGGCTCGGGTTATAAGTATCCATGCCTACAATAAAACGATCGTGGTAATCCACCAGGAACTGTTTCCATTGTGGCGTCAGTCGCTGATCACTATCGAGCATACCCTCGCGCAATGACAGTTCAATATAGAACAACGGATATTGTTCGAGTAATTCACGCAGGGTTTCCACCGGCACATCGAATCCGCCATGGGCCCACATCACCACGATATCGGGTGCTTTTTGCAGGATAATGCGCATGCCTTCAAGATCGGTGTGCGGATGCAGCGCCAGTTTGCGTTCGCGAGCCAGTACGATCATTTCTTCAATCGGGATCGAATCAGCGTCCTGTCCGAATACATGAAACTCACCGAATCCCCTGTAAGCCACCCTGTCCATGTGTTCAAGCAGATATGTTTTAAGATCAGGGTCGTTGAACCATAGATAGCGATGGCGCCAGCTTTTGTAAGGCCGAAGCATGGGTATGACTATTACGGGGTCAGCACGATAAAGCATTTCCGCACCCTCGGCAGGTGTAGCAGAAACCAGTGCGCGTTTTATGTTCTGCTGCTTCAACATGCTAATAGCATCGGCAGGTGGCAGCGTTTCCCAAACGTCCTGGTCATAATGAATATGGCCATCATGGATGCTGTAATCATTCTCGCCCGCATTTAACTTCAAACATAATGCGGTTATCAGTAATGCAAAGGGTACAGACAGTTTCATGTTGTTATGCATATTCATTAACCGAGGATTAACCGCTTAACCGGAGCCTCCATCCAGCTGTCATCATTGCTCCAGTCATAATCCGGATTATCGACATACAGTTCAACCTCGTTGCCGTCAGGATCTCTCAAGTAAATACTGTGACTGATGGTATGGTCGGAGAGACCATCGATGGCATAGTCGAGATCCTTGAGCTTATCGTGGAGGGTTTTCAGCTGTTCGATCGAATCGCCGATTTTCCAGCCGACGTGGTAGAGACAATGCGCCTGCCATGCACTTGCCCCTGTGCATCACCTGCCTGGATGAGCAGTAACTCGTGATGCGTACTGCCACCACTGAGCAATGCAGCCCGGCCATTGAATATCATGCCGCGGAGACCCAGGCCAACGACTTCCGTGTAGAATTTAACAGAACGTTCAAGATCGCGTACATAAAACACGATATGTCCAAGATTCGTCATGACTAGCTCACTGCTCTGTGTTTTTGAATATGTAATACGACCCGGCAAAATTCAACAGGTTCTATCGTAAGTTAATCGCTTTCAAGATCGCTAACAATACCCAGGCAAAAATCCATGGAAATTTAATCGGTAACCGGCCCTGCATCAATCCGGATCACCTGGAGAGGCCGGCTACTGGCCGATTGATCAGAGCACATCTGATATTTTGTTATTTATTCGCCGCAAACTACGCAAAAAGCACGAGCACAGCCTTATGTGAATGTTTAAAACAATTACCTTGTTTGCGACTTTAGCGTATTTTGCGGCTAATAATATTCACATCAGATCCTGACTATCTGTGCTTAATCTACTTCAATTTTCCGGCTACTAGAATTTTTTTATCTGCTTCTTTATTTCTCCGATGACCGGTTCGTCCAGCGGATCGATAGCGCTCATGTAATCAGCCACCAGTTGACCGTTGCGGTCGATCAGGTACTTGTGAAAATTCCATTTTGGATAGGTTCCCGCAGTGCGCGCCAGTTCGGTATAAAACGGACTCGCATGACGTTCGGAAACACGTGTTTTCTCAAACATTGGAAACCTGACTCCATATGTCATTCTGCAGAAGTTTTTAATCTGGTATTCATTGCCCGGCTCCTGCTGGCCGAAGTCGTTGGAAGGAAAGCCCAGTACAACAAATCCATCATCCCTGTATTTCTCATATAATTTTTCAAGCGAATCATATTGATCCGTGTAGGCACACTTGCTGGCGGTGTTCACAACCAGTATTACCTTGCCCTGGTAGGCCTCACATAGGTTGACAACAGTCTTGTCATTGAGTGAACGCACATCAAAATCCAGCAACGGAGAACATTCCTTTGCCGATGCCTCAGCATTGATGAGTAAAAAGATAAAGACAAATATTTTTTTCATCGCATTATTTCTCACTATTTACTGATTGGCGCTGATTGAAATCACAGGGGCAGTTTTTCCAGTGTACTGAACTTGGTAACGCCGACCGGCAGCTTGCGCAGGCGGCGTACACCTTCCCCGCCTGTCCAGATTTCAATATCGTCAGGTATCAACTCACGCAACTCGATCAAATGCGGGCGAATATTCTTGTACTGGTAAGCGCCGCTGAATGTAATACCGACAATATCTACGTTAAACTGCTCAACCGCACGGCCTATCTGATCCATCGGCACTCCGGCGCCGATATTAATGGTTACAACGCCATGGGATGACAGCATTGCCGCCACCATCAACAGGCCCAGCGTATGTTCCTCTCCGGGCAGAGTAGCTAACAGCACCCGTGGTTTTCTGGCGTGTCTCTGCAGTCTGGCAATTTCTGTATTGAGAAACCGGATCAATTGCTGAGACAAAAAATGTTCCTGGAATATCTGCAACTTGCCGCGGGCCCAGAATTCACCAACCGTATTCAGTAGCGGCACGACTGTTTTCAAAATAAATCCCTGCATTCCCTGCTGCTGGTACTGTTTCTGCAGCAGTGACTCGAGCAGTTCAACATCCGTAGAATGAATCGCCTCGATAAGCTCACTGACTGTTTGCTCCAGCTGCAGGGGTTGCCCGGATTGCAGACTTCCTTCCAGTTCATCCAGACCCTCCTCCCCGAGCGGGAGCAACTTGCCCGGGCGCATACCCTGGTCGAGCAGACGCCGAATACGCTGCAATTGCCTTAACTGTTTTTCGGAGTACTTGCGTTCGCCTTTCTCACTTCGCACAGGCTCCGGAAAGCCATAGCGGCGTTCCCAGACACGCAGCGTGTCGCGTCCAATACCGGTATCGCGTTCAACCGCGCCTATCGAGTAAAGCCCGTCATTCTCAATCATTGAAAATCACCTCAATTTGCATGGTTAAATAATAGCATATTTTGTCCTAGACAAACAATATTTTTTGTGCATAATAAAACCATCAGCTGGCTTACCAGCTCGTTAAGGTTTCGATAAAACAACTGGAGATATGCCATGAGTGATTACGAACTGCAGATTCAAGCTACCGGTAAATATTACGATGAAGCCATACATCGCCGAGCAGGAAGACATTGAGATTCTGTCTTCTGTCGTTCCCGGGAGCCGGCTTCATGAAGTCATTCATAACCCGATCGAAAGCGGCATTGACGGGCTGGGTTTCCCGTTCGATCCCGCCATCACTCAATTCCCCACAATGCATTCATCATGCAGAGTGATGGATTCATTATCACCGGAGCGGTTTAGCGACCGCTCCGGCCTTTTTGAGTATTTGATGCATATAAAACCTGAAAACCTGACATGCGATAAAGTTAGAGACTCAAGCAGGCAAAGCAGCCAACAACGACTACCCTGCCGTGGTTGTACGCGTGACTGCACCCGCTTTGGCCAGTGTGATGGCAAACCCTGGCGTCCGATTAAAAGCGGCTGATTGCTAAAACCATATCAATCGCTTAACCAGCTAGAAATACCATGCCAGCTGTGCAAACAGGTTGAGACCGGTGCTGTACGTTTTACCGGGCACCCCTGAATCTATACCACCAAACTCGGTGCCCGGGGCTCCGACGGGAACAGCCAGTGCTGCCAGTAACTGCCAGTCCTGTTTGAAATCGTATGAACTCACCAGCTGCACCAGCATCGAACCATCACTGGCATTGATGAACGCATTGGGCGTCAGCAGCCACAGTGGTGTGATTTCTATCATTGCCGATGCAGCGACATAATTCCGTCCGAGGGTGAACAGCTCACCGCGGATGATACGCTCGACCAGGTCAGGATTGTTTGCCAGAGCCGCGGGACTGTAATCGCCACCGGCTATACCGAAACCGTTATAAAAATATTCGAGAACGCCGCTGATATTCCTGCCCCAGCCGATCCATGAGTATGACAGGCTGGTCACCAGGCTGAAGACCTCATCCGTTTCTGTATCCGTCAGCGTGAAATCACCGCGCCAGACGGCGCCGCCGACATTGGAGATGCCGCCGATACCGAACACGTAGTCATCAAAATGCTCGGCAAGCAGCAGGTCGTACTCATGTTCGCCGGTAAAGCCGTGATACTTGGCGGCTATCGAATCGACATCACTCGTGACCTCGCCGTTGATGTCGCGCCTGAAAACCCAGACAGCCTGCAGGTCATCGCCGCTCTGGCGCAGATACTGGCCATAGAGCATGTCATCGCCGGTCTTGTATTCCTTGTCGACAGCCGCAGGATCGAACGGATTGAAAAAATCCATCGGCGTGTAGATAAGACCGTTGCCCCAGCTGACAGCCTGGCGGCCGATACGCGCGACGGCCATTGCGCTGGTGATATCAACATAGAGACGATCGAGGCGGTGTTCGACGACACTGTCGCTGTCTTCGGATATGACATGTGTCAGGTCCATCAGGCGGAACCGGTCCGAGGGAATACGCTGCGGAACCAGTATATTCCCCGGCAGGCTATTCGCAAGAATGAAGCCATCGCCCTTGCCTGCAAGCAACTGGTAATCGGCAGCGAGCTTTACCCTTTCCTTTTGCCAGCCAAACTTGAGTCGCAGATCACCAAACTGATCGACCGAAGGCGTATCGATGTAATCAAGAAACACGCTCTCATCAGGAAAGGTGTTCAGCAGCAACAGGTACTTGGCATGCCCGCCTTTAAAAAGCTCTGTATCGGCTATGGCGGCTGTGCTTAGTGCGCATGTCAATACACACGCGATCACAGACGGCAACAGGCAGCGGCTCATCAATCTTCGGTAAGACTTTGTTGTTTTTCGTCGCTGATGATCTTGCCGTCGCGCATCTTGATCAGGCGCCTGGCATAGGCCATGACGCGCGTATCATGGGTTGCGATCACAAACGTTACGTTGTGGTTCTGGTTGAGCTCAACAAACAGCTCCATCAACTGGCCTGCCGTGACGGAATCAAGGTTCGCCGTTGGTTCGTCCGCGAGCACAAGCGCCGGCTGGCTGACGATGGCACGGGCCACAGCCACGCGTTGCTGCTGCCCACCCGAGAGCTGAGCCGGACGACGGTCTTCCATGCCTTCAAGGCCGACTTCCTTGAGAATTTCATGCGACTTGCGTGATCTTTCACTGGCGCTTTCACCACGGACCTGCATAACGAACTCGACATTTTCGCGCGCGGTCAATACCGGGATCAGGTTGTATGCCTGGAACACGAAGCCGATTTTATGCAGACGCATGTCTGCCAGCGGGCCCTTGCCGAGCTCGTCAACCTGGATGTCACCGACGCGGATCCGGCCGCTGTCCGGTGTATCGAGTCCGCCCATGGCGTTGAGCAAGGTGGTTTTACCCGAACCGGAGGGACCTGATAAACAGACAAAATCACCCGCATCGATTTCAATGGAAACATGGTCCAGCCCGGTGATGATTTCCTCACCCTGCTGAAATGTTTTACACAGGTCCTTGCAGACTATGGAACTCATGGTGTGATACCTGTCCGGCTTCTTGTCTTGATTTGAAATAACTGTCTCATGGATTATGTTGCTATCAGGTCTTGTTCAGGGCTTCGATCGGATCATAGCTGGCCGCACGCCAGGCCGGCAGGAAGCTGGTCAACAGGCCGAGAATAATAACGATGGCATTGGCCATGATCATGTCGTTCAGTTTCAACGCGGGATACAGCATGCTGCTGGTGCCCATCATTTCCATGCCTTCGGCTACAATCGAAATATCGATGCCACCCTGCAACGGGATAACCGTGCCAACGGCCAGTACATTTCCCAGCAACAAACCGATCAACAGTAACAGCAATGATTCCATCAGGATCTGGTAGAGAATGGTACTCGGTCGCATACCCAGCGCCTGCATCAGTCCGATTTCACGCACGCGTTCGAACACCGCCATCACCAGCGTGTTGACCAGGCCGAACGACAGTGCAAGAAATACAATGATGATCCAGACAAGAACGAAACCATCCATCATCGCCAGCATGCTGCCGAGATAAGTATCGACCTCATACCAGGGCAGCGCTTCAACACCCTCACCTGCAGCCTGTTTGATGCGCGGATACCATTGCTCGACATTGCGGTAATCATCGCCGGTGATGGCTATTTCGGATACCCCCTCACCCAGTTTGAGCAATTTCTGCACGGTTTCACGCCCGGCATAGATGTAGGTTTCTTCAAGGCTGGCCAGTTTCGCCCGGTATATGCCGACGATACGAAAGCCGCGGTCGGCAATATCGTTGTCCGGATCCTGGCTCATCACGACCACGCGTTTGCCGAGATCAGTCTCGAGGTGATCGGCCATCTTCGCGCCGATAACGAGTCCCTTGTCACTGCTGTCTTCGAGGAAGCGGCCTTCGGAGATAGTGTCCGCGTCGAAACTGACCTGCTGTTCGCTGCCAGGTTCTATGCCAAGCAATATAACGCCGCGGGTGTCGCGCTCACTGGATATTACCGCCGGTACGCGCACCCTGCTGGTCCATGCAGTTACTTGCGGGATCTGCAGCGCTTCGAGCAATTCGGCAGCGGGTGGCGCGATACTGTTATTAATGCTCGGATCATCACGGTATTCCGGATGGTGAATCTGCACTTCGCCCGGCAGGCTGCGAATACCGTTCAGCAGCATGTCATCGACCATGCCGCGCATCAGTGCTGTCATGAAAATCATGGCCCATACACCGACGGTGATTGCTGCCAGCATGATCGTCGTGCGCCGGTGATTGCGCCACAGGTTGCGCCAGGCGAGCATGAACATGGCTTTTACCGGCAGGATGCTCATACCGCTCTCATCGCAGCGACGGGCTGCAGGAAAAACAGCCTGATTGCCGGGTAGATTGAAGCCAGCAGACTGAACAGGAACACGATACTCGGGCCGAGCATGATCGATAACAGTGACAGGCTGGGATACATGCGGTCAGGCAGATTGAAACGCTCTGCCATCTGTTCCATACCCGGGTAGGAAAAGCCGACGATGCTGAGGTACCAGGTCATCGCAATACCGAGTACCGCACCGATGGCCAGGCCCAGCCCCGACATGACGGCCGTCTCCGTGATGACCAGGCTGCCAAGACGTGCCGGCTTGACACCCAGGGCCATCATCACACCGAACTCGCGGGTGCGTTCAAGTACAGACATCAGCTGTGTATTGAGCACACTGAAAGCAACCAGCACGATGAGCACACCGTACATGAACCAGGCACTGGTGAAATCGGCCTGTATCGCCTGCTTCAGTCCGGGCTGCAGCTGCTCCCAGTCGAGCACAACCAGCCTGTCACGTCCAGACAGCATGTTCATGATGGTTTGCTGCAGTGCCGGAATCTGCGACAGCCCGGCTGCATTGATGACGATGTTGTGCCCCCTGTCATCCATGCCGAACAGGTTCTGAAAATAGCCAATCGGCAACTGGGCCATGTTGCGGTCAATTTCAGTGATGCCGGATTCAAAGATACCGCAAACGATGGCGATTCCAGCCGCGAATGATCCGTCGTGTCCGCTGCCAAGCAGGGTCAGTTCGTCACCGACGCCGACACGCAGGTTTCTCGCCAGTACCGAGCCAATCATGATTTCTTCGGCGTTGATGTCTTCGAAATACCTGCCTTTATTGATCAGGCCCGGCAAGGTGGATACCTTCGGTTCGTATTCGGGTTCGACACCGACAATCTGTAATCCATAGGAACGTTCTTCACTCGATGTCATCGCAAAGGCAACGCCGCGTGCAGCAACCGTATCGCTGCCAAGCTGTTTGCGCACTTCATTGGCCAGTGGAATGATCGCGTCAATGCTGCTGCGCATTTTCGGCTCGTCGTTGTAGCCCTCGCGCTGGATCTGCATGTGACCGGTATAGGATTTCAGCGTGTTGTCGATCATCATGCGGTAACTGCCGAACTGCAGCGAAATCGAGAACACCAGGATCAGGTTGGAAAACACCATCGCGCCGACAGTGAGCCAGGTGCGGCGTTTATGCCGCCACAGGTTACGCCATGCCATGCGTAAAGTAATCGTCACTGCCGTGGATTTCTCAGGTTGGACAGGGTGAACAGGCTGTCGGGATGCGACACATCGAACTCTATATCCTGAACAGACATTTCGGTCCATTCGTCGGGCGTATCCAGCTTGCCCATGCGTATAACGCTGGCCACGGTGCGCCCACCGAGCTGTTTGATTTCAAGCGCCTTCATGGTTTTGACCAGCACGCCGTCCTGGTCCCAGAATTGCTGCTCCAGCAGAACATTGTCATCGCGAATAACCAGCACTTCCCTACCCCAGACCACCGCGGCTTCTTCGTGTGGAACCGATTCGATGACGTAAACCGTATGACCATCCTGCTCACGTGTTTCCAGCAGCTTGTGGTCATATTGATCAATAATATCCGTTGACTTGCTGATGTCCTTGTTGGAAAAATCGCTGCCCATCCAGCTCTGGCTCATCATTGAAGACGGAACTTTAATGATGCGATTGACCTTGGGTGCGAAGGTCCACATGTTATTGTCCTTGAGCAAGGTGCCATTGCCGGCATCCTTCTTCGGTTCGGTCACGCGCACCAGCGAGGTTTTTTCACCCCTGGTCCAGGAACGCATCGACATGCTGCGCTCCCAGTCAGGGCGGTGAATGGTCATGGTCATTTCCGAGTAGGATGAAGTGCCACGCCAGTGGTCCATAGCCTGCTGGATCAGATCACGTGGGTCGATGTCAGCCGAGGTTGCCAGTGGTGAAAACAGGCAAGCCATCAAAACTGAAAACAAATATTTCATTTATATTCCCCGGCAGGTCGAGCGTATTCGAGTTTATATCTGAACCACACATGGAACAACAGATCAGCACCGATTCAATACCTGTACACTTAATATATGAATTTAAATCATCGATATATTTCATAATCAACAGATAAGTACTAGAATTAATTAGGAAATTTTGACATCGTGGTGTTGTTTCAGGAGTCTCGCATGGCACAGACTATTTCATCAAACCGAAACCGCTGGTTATTGTTAACAGCTGTTCTGACAATCGGACTGATCAGTCTTACACAAATAGGCTGTGGTGGCTCGTCTTCAAGCCCACCCCCACCAGTGGTCACAAATGTTTATCCGTCACAAAGTAACGATGCGGCACTGGTAAGTACATTTGTTTCTGCTACGTTCGGGATCGACATGGATGACAGCACGATCAATTCTTCCACATTCACACTTACGAGATCAGGCGGTACCGAGCAAGCTGCCGTGATCAATTATAATCCAGCCGACAGAACAGCTTTTCTGGCCCCGAACTCCGATCTGATTTCGGGTGCGGAATACACTGCCAGGATCAGCTCGACAGTAGAAGATAGAGATGGAGACAGACCATTAGTTTCTGACTACGTGTGGAGTTTTACGATCAGCCCTGCAACCACGCTGGTTTCAAAGGATAGTGACGGAGCCGTCGGTAATGATGTCAGTGCACAGTCCGCCTCTGACGGAATCGGTCGCTATATTGTATTTGAATCACAGGCAACGAATCTTTCCAGCGCTGCAACCACCCTGAACAGAAACCACATCTATAGAAAAGATACGGTTACAGGTGAAGTACTTCTGGTCAGTAGTGATGATGCAGGTCTTGAAGCAAACAACGACAGTTTTTCACCGCGCATCAGCGATGATGGCCGCTACGTCGTGTTTGAGTCACTGGCAAGAAACCTGTCATCAATTGATACGGGAGGATCGCGACAGGTATTCATCAAGGACCTGGCGGATACGGACCAGACGGATGGCGAAGTTAACATTGAGCTGGTAAGCAGGGATACCACCGGGCTTGTTGCGGCTGATACTGCGGCTGAAAATCCCGATGTCAGCAACGACGGTCGCTATATCGTGTTCGAATCAACTGCGACAAATCTTTCCAGTTTGCCTGCTAATGGTGCCACGCAGATATACCTCAAGGATATGAATGACGATTCAATTGATATGATATCGGCTGGCGGTACAGCCGACAGTAACCGGCCAGCCATGAGTCCCGGTGCACAATACATTGTATTTGATTCAATAGCAGGCAGCAGTCTGGTTACCGGTGCATTAACAACCAGGTCGGTTTATATTTATGATCCGACTGCTACAACGACAATCGAGCTCGTCAGTGTTGATAATTTTCGCAACCAGGGTAATGGCGAGAGCATCAATGCCAGCGTCAGCGATAATGGCAACTTCATCGCGTTTGAGTCAAAAGCCTCTAATCTGGTTACTGGAGGCACCTTGGGATCTGATATTTATCGCAGAGATCGTTCAGGAAATGAAACCTTGCTGGTAAGCACACCTAATGGTACAGACAGCGGCGATGCTGATAGTACAGGAAGCAGCATCAGCAGTGATGGTGCTTACGTTGCGTTTGAATCATTCGCTTCAAACCTGGTGTTTGATGGAACAAATGGATTGAGCCATATTTTTGTACGCGACCTATCTACAGACACCATCAAGAGAATTAATATCCCACAATCTTTCGTTGGTGAAGCAACAAGTAACAGCAATAATGCGTCCATCAGTGCTGATGGTCGTTATGTCAGTTTTGATTCAGCTTTCAACTATGATGTTACTGATACCAATACCATCGATGACGTTTACAGGTCGCACAATACGACTTTCGTCAGCCCTTGATTTAGCCCTGAACTGGTCCCGCCTACTCTGTTGAATTTTCTTTTGATGAGGCTTTTTCGGTGAAATACTGCACCAGGATGTCGTCGTAATCACGTATGCGTGTGACATACTGCACCGGCTCGTTGCCGCGTGCATAACCGTAGGTCAGGTCCTTGTAATATTCCTTTTCGCTGAGCAGCGGCAGCACTTCCTTCATATCAATCCATAGATTCGGATTCTTGCCGAGCTTTTCAGCGAGACCCTGTGCATCGCGAAAATGCCCCCTGCCGACGTTGTAGGCAGCCAGCGCCATCCAGCTGCGGTCGGGTTCGGTAACGTTCTCGTCAAACATCTTTTTCATTTTTGCGTGGTATTTTGCACCTGCAAAGATGTTCTGCTTGGCATCGAGGCGGCTGGTTACGCCGAGTGACTTGGCAACCGGTTGCGTCAGCATCATGATGCCGCGTACACCGGTAGGACTTTTTGCCTTGGGATTCCAGTGTGATTCCTGGTAGCTTTGCGCGGCAAGCAAGGCGGGTGAAATGCCGTTCTTTTTAGCTGCTTTGATAAACATGTCTTTGTATTTGGGCAGCCTGTCTTTTATCCGGCGTTTGAATTTCTGGATGTCGACATAATCGAACACATCGATGTGCCCGTAATACTTTTCGATTTTTTGCGCATATGCACCACTGTCCCGGTATTCCGTGAACCACCTGTTTATTGCGCTGGCCAGCCGCGGATTGTTTTGTGCATACATCCAGGCGAGCTGTGAACCTTTATGCAGGGTATATTTGACCGAGATTTCAGGGTAATAACGTCTGCTTATGTCAAAAATAGTCGAATCGCTGATCGTGCACTCGATCTCCTTGCTGCGGACTTTTTCCAGCAGCCTGGGTGTCAGCAGGTTATCGTCAAGACTCCAGTCAATGCCCGGGAATTGTTTATTCAGTGTGTCTGCATAACTGGTTGCGGCCGGTATGACTATTTCCAGTCCTTTCAGATCTTCAATAGTGTCGGCAAATCCGGCATCACGGTGGCATACCAGGTATTCACTGACATCCATGTAGGCGGGCCCGAAGTCGAATTCTGCCTGTCTCTCGCTGGTAACGGTCAGCCCTGCTGCTGCAATATCACCCTCACCTTTTCTTAACGCATCAATAACCGCTTCAGTTGAGTCGAATTCGATATACCTTGTTTCAACACCCAGTGTATGCGCGAAAGAACGCGTCATATCATACTCAGGACCGGTCGGGTTCTCATCACGATCGATGTAATAGGTGGTCGGCTGGTTGGTCGTTAAAACAACAAGCTCCTTATTTTTAATAATTCGATCAAGCAGGTCCCCGGTCTTTCCCTGCTCTGAACTGCTGCATGAAAGCATGATAAGACAGCACATGATTAAACAGGGCGTTGTAAAAAGGCAGCGTTGAATCATTGTTTCTGTTTCCTTATTTGAGAATGTGCTTTCAAATAAAGATAAAGCATAAACGAGAGGATTAATATAACGAGCAGGCTTATCACCATATAAAACTGTGTTGTTGTCAGTGTTGGTATTTCATAAATTCTTATGCCTTTATCCAGTGACAGATATTGTTTCGCTACGCGCGCAATATCATCCGGGGTGACCGCCTCGATCCTGGCTTCAATGTCTTCGAAGTAGCCTTTCTCCTTGAAATAGACATAATCAGAAGCATAATAGTCCGCAAACTGGGCATTGGATTCATAGCCCTGCACGTTCTGCAATAAAATCTTTAATTTTGATTTTTCCAGCAGTTCACTATCCATGCTTTCTTCAACCAGTTTTATGATCTCGGTTTCAATGATTTCCATGGCTTCATCGATATCATCCAGGTTGACATCCGCGTATATACTGAACAGGCCGAATTTACTCAGGGTTTCGCGCCAGATGCCAGGCGAATATGACAACCCGCGTTTGATACGGATTTCTTCGCCGAGCCGAAAGTCCAGGTAATGCTGAATAATCATCAACGGGAAAATATCTTCCGACCAGAAACCGGGGATACCATACAGGATACCGATGACGGCATCGTTGCTGAGCAAAGGAGACAAGGTCCCTGTTTCCTGCGCATAATCATCGGGTATACCCGGAGCGGGCAGTACACGCTCAGGTGAAGGCGTTAACGTAATCTGCCCGAAGGTCTGCCTGATCAGATCCAGCATTGGCTCCTGCTCAAAGTCACCAACAATG
>WOR8_10004867_pt1 | contig 12985 bp, 12 predicted proteins | sample DeeMarSeWOR38_10_FD_19890 | JGI IMG/M metagenome (IMG submission 19890) | reverse complement strand
ACAAATGGAATAATGCTTGAAAATCCCGATATGGTTAGAAACATATTTGTTTAGGTCTTAACTATTCAGATTATTTGCACTCGAGCAATTTGGAGGACATGGGTGTCCCGCTTCGGCAATTTCACCCTCCCCCAGCAAATCGTCTTCGTTTTCATCAACCCCAGCCAATACAAGCCCAAGTTGTCCATTTGCTCTTTTCGCAAAATAGCAACGAATTCCAACACATCCTTCCTAGTTAAGGATGCTTAGTAGTGCCCGTTTGCCAAAAAATTCTCCTAAAATACCACCGGAATTGGCTTGCTCACGATAATTCTGAGTAAGCTGGGATGCATCTTCAACAGAAATGGAATGATCTTCGTCTCCTGTAAAAGCCATTGGTCCCTCCTTTAGATTGATGCAGAGATTGATTTGAACTAACAAGTCAAATTTAGCATTTTTTTCTGATTTTCAAACACATCAGTATGGATTTTGGGGAAATCCGCGTATGGTTGCCACCGGAGCAACGTTTGCAATTTTGAATCTGTTTGATTATTATTCCCACCATCAAAGCATGATGTTTGTCCAACTCAGATGCAAGAAATTATTGGAGAGAAATGTGATAACTAAAATTATATTTATTCTCACTTATTCCATTTTCATTGCAGTAGCATTCTCCCAGTCTTCAGACAAGATTAACGCCAATAAGGTCAAATCGAATGACTCTGACCCGCAAGCAATTCGAATTGCTGATGAAGTAATGAATGCCTTGGGAGGTAAAGAAAATTGGGATAATACTCATTATATTTCATGGAATTTTTTCGGGAAAAGATTTCATGTGTGGGATAAATGGAACGGAAATCTTCGTTTGCAAGAAAAAGACTTGATAGTGCTTATCAACTTAAATACGCAAACAGGACGCACCTGGCAGAATGCGGATGAGGTTACTGATGCTGATTCATTGAGCAAAATACTTCAGCACGCGTATGCTGCATGGATAAATGACAGCTATTGGATGTTCATGCCCTATAAATTAAAAGACCCTGGAGTCATACTTCATTACAAGGGTGAGGGTGTAACCACCGATGGGAAGTCTGCTGATATTCTGCAATTGACTTTTGAAGATGTGGGTTTAACCCCCAATAACAAATATCATGTTTATGTGGAAAAGAAATCCAATTTAGTCATTCAATTTGACTATTTTCAAAATGCCAATGATGATAAACCAACAATACAAGCCCCATGGAAAGACTGGAAAAAATATGGTAACATTATGCTTTCCGATGATCGCGGTGACAGAAAAATGACCGATATCGCTGTTTTTGATAAACTGCCTGAAGTAGTATTTTCAGACCCTGAGCCAGTCGATATCTACAAACTAATAAAAAAGTGATAGTAAGGAGAAAATTATTATGAAATTCAAGAAATGGTCTGACGACAAATGGCTGAGCAGGAACGGTTCGATTTTACCTTATGACAAACTGGAGCATCTCCTTTTGGGCGCCTTAGGTTTGTTAATATGCACTTATCTATTGGGCCTTTCTTTGCCACTTTCTTTAATACTTATGGAAATTTTGGGAATCGGATGGGAAATAAAAGATGGGTTGGTGCCCTATAATAAAAAAGGAGATGTTGAAGGATTTAGCTGGAAGGATTTGATAGCGGATAATGTTGGATTTTTGTTTGGGTTTCTAATTGGCTTATTGTTTTTTGATTAACAGCGCTTTCCAAATCGGGGCAATACGAATTTATAGCATTTCACTAATTTCTCCCGCCAGCGGTTTCTGCAAAAGCTCTTTTACCCTTTCTAGATCATCAAAATAATACCCTAGCAAGTGCATCAACTTCACCGTAGTTGCCTCAACGGTCATATCCCCCGCCCCAATCGCGCCGGCTTCCTTAATCAAGTATCCATTTTCGTATTGTAGCAAATCCACTTTGGCCTGCAAACTCTGAGAGGTAATCACAACAAGTTTACCGGCTGCGGTATTCTTTGATACAAAATCAATAAGGGATTTTTTCTGCACCGCCACATTTCCGTACCCTAATGCCTGCAGGATAATAGCTTTTGCCGGGCTTTCGATTAACGATTGGATATATTGCGGATTTAACCCCGGGAAAAATCGAACAACCAAAACCTGGTCGGACATTTCGGGTTTGTACTCAAACGGTTGTTGGGGATGCAAAAAATTTTCATGGAGAGTTACTTCGGAACCCACCTCAGCCAGCGAAGCAAAATTCGGACTTCGGAAGGCATTAAACTGCATATTGGATATTTTGATTGTGCGGTTTCCCCTGTACAAGTGCGTTCCAAAGAAAATGCAGACCTCAGGAATATTACAGGTGGCAAAATCAGCCGCGTTGATAATATTATTCCTGGCGTCACTCCGAATTTCAGAAAGAGGCCTTTGCGATCCGGTTAGGATCAACGGCTTTGGCAGGTTTTGCAGCATGAACGATAATGCGGAAGCTGTGTAGACCATGGCATCGGTTCCATGCGTGATGACAAATCCATCATACTCATTCATTTTATTATCAATTTCGTTGGCGATCTGCTGCCAGTTCTCAATTTGAATATTAGAGCTATCCATATTAAAGATCATTTCAAAATCAACTTCTGCTATTTCGCTCAACTCCGGAACATATCTGGTAATCATTCTTGCGAAGTCTTCTTCTTTCAATATTTTCTTTGGCTTTTCAGGCAGCATTCCTAATGTGCCGCCGGTGTGCATGAGCAAAATGCGTTTCATGATTCAAATTGTTGGTTGTAATAGTGATTGTTTTTAATGATTAACGATCCACGTACTTGCAGAAATGTACTGAACGGCAATAAGTTTAAACAAGAGATTTTTTGCGACGGACCAACCCAAATCGTTTTAGGACAAAAATAAAAGTAACAATTTGAACCCCAAGTCGTATGGTGTTTAAGCTCTACAAAGTTAAACCATAAAACAAGGGAGACCAGTCAATGAAGACATCATTTATTGTTGTCATATTTCTGACGGCAATTCTTTTCATTTCGGCCGGATTTTCCCAAAGCACCCTGGTCGATATTAACGGGCTTCGGCCGCTTGATTTAAAGATTGGCGGATTCCAACTGAACGATAATCAGAAAATTAGAATTGAAGCGGTGGGATTGCATCAGGAAAGAAGAAGACACGAAATCATACTAGGTACAAGCTGGATTTTAAATTCAGAAACACGCGAGGTCGTTTGGCATTTTGAACCGGCGGAATTCAGGGGGCGAGATGCAGAAGTAGATGAACAAAATGTTGAAATTGATCTGAAAGCCGGGAATTATGAGGCATATTATTCGACTTATCCATATTTTGAAAACTCTGGCCACTGGCGTGATACCCGCCGCCGGGGAATTGCCAATCATATTTCAAACTTTTTTGCACGGCTGTTCGACGACGATTATGACTATTATTTTGGCGACTATGACTACTATAACGATTTTGCGGATAAATTCAAAATTGTCATCAAAGGAAACGGCAAGAAACTTGATGCCAGTGATCTTGAAAAACTGCAGAATACCCTAAGGAAAGCGGCGGCTATTTCCTTAAGCGCTACGGATGATGACCTCTACCTTACCCAGGGTTTTGAAATCAAAAAACCTGTGGAAGTTAATATCTATGCGATTGGCGAAGCCCGTGACGATGGTAACTTCGATTACGGCTGGATCATCAACACCGATACGCGAAAAAAAATATGGGAGCCTGACTATTGGGAATCCGAACGTGCCGGCGGCGCAGATAAAAACCGTTTTGTAAATGAGTCTGTTTCCCTGCCTGCCGGGCGTTATGCCGCGGTTTACGTTACGGACGATTCTCATTCTCCCCACGAATGGAATTCAGCAGTACCGTACGATCCCGCTTTTTGGGGGCTAACCATCAATCTAAAAAATGACGGCGATATGCAGCATTTCAGCAAATTTGATTATCAAAATATCGATGATGATCAGATCCTTTATTCCTTGATTCGCATGCGCACTGATGATTTCGCATCAAAGGCGTTCACTCTCAAAAAGCCCATGGACTTACGGATTTATGCCATCGGGGAAGGGCGTGACGGGGAGAGGTTTGATTATGCCTGGATAGTCCATGCGAACACGCATGAAAAAGTTTGGGAAATGGATTATTACGACACCGAACACGCCGGAGGAGATCAGAAGAATAGGCTCGTCGATCAGGTAATATCATTGGACCGGGGCAACTACATCGCATACTATGCCACCGATGGCTCACACTCTTACCGGAATTGGAACGCTTCCCCGCCCTACGATCCTGATCACTGGGGATTAACGATCTTGGCCGCCGGCAATAATTTTTCTCGAGGTGACATTTCCGATTATCAGGAGCAAGAAGACAAGAATGTCCTGGCTCGAATTGTCCGGGTCCGGGATGGGCAATACTCTCGGGAGAAGTTCACTCTAAGGAATGACTCCGAAGTACATATCTATGCCATCGGGGAAGGAATGAGAGGGGAAATGTATGATTACGGCTGGATAGAAGACGCCAATTCAGGTCGCGTGGTATGGGAGATGAGCTACCGCAGGACTGATTATGCCGGCGGCGCCAGGAAAAACCGCCTGCTGGATGATACGATTTCACTCAAGAAAGGCGAGTACGAAGTTTTCTATGAATCGGACGACTCCCATTCTTTCAATAGCTGGAATGATACGCCACCTTGGAATCCGATGAATTGGGGTATAACGATTTACTTGGTTAAAGGAAAATAAGATAATTATCTTTTTCGTTTAAAAGGTTACCAGCCTCGCACAGCACTGGTAACCTTTTTTGATTTTAAGGTAATTCTAATATCAGTTACCGCCAAATAATAAACCAATATTTACATATATCACATTATTTTTAACGCTGTTGCCTTCTTTGTTCCATTGCGTTAATCCTAATCCATAACGTCCCTCTACAAAAGCAATTATACTACCTAATGGAAAGTCAACACCGGCTCCAAAATTAATTGAGAATTCAACTGATTCCGTTTCAATACCTAATTCTTTAAGATCAAACTCAACACCAACCCCCAAAGCTTCACCCGCTATTTTAGCTGAAGACAAGAAACCTATTTCCGGCCCAAAAATTATGAAAGGTTTGGCCGAACTTCCCTCGCCAAAAGCCACTTTACCCAGAATCGGGAAACTAAAATAGGTTAATTTAAATGTCACAGTAACTGTTTCGCCTTGCTCCACTACCTCGAACACCGCGCCTTTCAGACTATATAAAGCATTTGTTTGAATAGCAAACATGGGACTGAACCAAAATTCAACAATGCCACCAGCTCCAAAGGTTGTTCTCATTTTTTTGTCTCCATAATCTCCAATATCTTCAGTGATGTCAGCCATATTTAGTCCGCCTCGAAAACCAAACCTTGTTGGCTTCCTTTTGGAAATCTGAGAGTCACCTTCCTTTTTTATTGAAACTGGCTGTGGAGTCTGAACTGGTTCACTTTCAGACGCCATTTCATTCCGCACTTCTTCCACAAGGTTAGCGAACGTAGGCGGATCTTGTACTGTGTCCGCTTTATAATTGGGAATCAAATCTAATAGTCTTCTCACTGCAGCCTTTGCTTCCTTCAAATAATCCTGGGCAATATAGGTGAGGCCAAGTAGTCTATAGGCCTGTTTCTTCTCATTCTCCGTAATAGTCGGTTTCTCCAAACATCCCGATATCAATTGGATGGCTTCATCAAATTGACCACTGTTGTATTTCTGTTCCGCTTCAGCTAATTCCTTATCGCATTGGGCAAATCCTAACGTTAATGAACCAGAACCAAGTGCAATAATCAATGCCCAAATTAATACACTTATAATATACTGCGGGCTTTGTTTAATTTTTGGGAGCATAATCCCCTCCTTATTATTTTAGAGTATACCTTTTGATTTGATTTGGTAAAGACAGATTTTGTTTTGAAAACATATTTAGACTGTTAATTTTTTTTAAGAATAAAGTGAATCGGGTCCTTACTTGCTTTATCAATTGTAATTTTCTTTTCCTCGCTTTTATATCCTTCTTTCCGCACCTCGATTGTATGCATACCCATTCTCAGTTTAATTTGCTTAGGAGTATAGCTGGTGGTCGATTTTCCATCCACATATATTTCAGCATAATTGGGTTCGGATGTTATTATTACATTCACAGAAAGATTAAAATCGATCACGTACTCTTGAGGCCTCGCATTGCGAATGTCAACTTGCTTTTCCCAGACGCCAATTTGAGGGTGAACGATCCGGATGCTATGCGAACCATACGGCAGAGATGCTTCATATTGTCTGTTAGTGTCTTTTTTCTTCAAATCCCCATCAATGTAAATAGAACCCCAGGGACGCACCAAAATTTTTACCATCCCCTTCAAAGCATTAAGTGGCTCAGAGATAACAACACTTTGGTTTTGCGTAACGTTCACAATGGTAGAAAAATCCTCATAACCGTCCTTCCGCAACGTAACGGTATGTCTTCCAGCTTTGATCTCTTCAAGTGAATAGGGGGTTAGCGCATTCTCAACTCTTTGTCCATCCAGCCAAATAGATGCGCCAGCGGGTTGAGAATTCACTGTAACGCGACCCAATGCAAGCCTCAACTCTGTTTTTTGCGGTGAAACATGTTTTTCCGGTTCGGGTGGCTTCCTTTCACGTTCCTTTGATTTAGATATAATTATAGGTTTAAGTTTTAAAGACACTGAGGTATTTTGTTGTACACCAACAGCAATAACTGTATCCAAAATATTATATCCTTCCTTTTCTATTCTAAAACTTAGATCAGCATTACTTTCTATGATATGGTCAAGTGGTGTAATGCCTATATTGCTACTACCTAAAAATACCAGAGCTCCCGTTGGTTCGGAGTCAATTTTCAAATTGGTTTTGGGTTTATCAGTTGAGACCATTAATTGCTTAACCTTTTTAGGAAAGTCAAAATAATATCCCAAAAATAGAATAAGAATAATTGACAAGGCTGTTATGTAAAGTGGTCTAAAGGATCGCTTAGAAGACTTTTTTAATTCCGGTGTTATATGTATGGAAGCTTTTCTCTCAAATTCATCTAATGCATTCAGCATTGCACCAGCAGACTGAAAACGTTTATCGGGATCTTTATGAATGGCCCTATTTACAACTTGAACAAGTTGATGAGGCAGATTTGGATTTAGTTGGTTAAGAGGTGTAATATTTCCTTCAAGAATTTTTAATTGAATCGTAAGATTAGACTCGGTTGGATCGAATGGCAATTTGCCTGCTAATACTTCGTAAAATGTCATTCCTATGGAGTAAATATCACTTCTGTTATCTGCTTTCTTAAAATCCTTGATTTGCTCGGGTGCACTATACACAAAAGTTCCGCCCGAATAACCAGTCTTTGTAACACTAAAGTCATGCTGTACACGCGCCAATCCAAAATCAGTTATCTTTACTTTCCCCGTCACATCCAAGATCACATTGTTTGGCTTAATATCTCTATGAATCACACCTTTGGAATGAGCATGTTCGATCGCGCTTATCAATTGCCTGAAAACTGGCAAAGCATCCTGCCAGGGAATAGAGCCGCTGCTTTGGATTCTTCTCGCAAGGGTCTCTCCTTCCACGTATTCCATTACAATAAATAGGCCTAAATCTGTTCCTCTTAACGCATGAACCGCGACTATATTGGGATGCTGCAACAAGGCTTGTGATTTCCCTTCAGTGCGGAATCGACCAATAAACTCCTTATCATTTGAAAGACGGGAATCCATCAGCTTTAACGCAACCTCCTTTTCCAGATTTTGATCGATGGCTTTAAAAACTGTCCCCATTCCACCATAACCAAGAACTTTTACAATCTCGTAATTGTCAATCACCTGCCCTACTAAAACAGATTCTCCTCCGCCATGTTTTGGGGTTTTCTCAATTTCATACCCCGTTTTAACAAGGTAGAGATTATGCATCTGGCGAATATTTTTTAGGCTTCTCTTTCCAAGTGGGATGAACTCATATTTGGAGTGACTGCTTATGACTGAATAAATGGCTTGAGAAACGCAAATTCCACCGGGTGGGGCTATAGGTTCAATGCGCGCGGCTACATTAACTCCATCGCCATATAAATCGTCACCTTTAGTCACCACATCACCCAAATGAATTCCAATACGAATGGTTAATAAAAATTTATGTTGTTTTGTTTGATTAAATGAATTGAGGGCTTTATGCATTTGGTTTGCGCAATCTACTGCCTCTAAAGCCGAGGAAAATTCACAAAACAATCCATCACCCATTTTCTTAAGAATTTTGCCGTTAAGATTTCCTATAATGGGAGTGACAATAGCTTCATATTCCTGGATTAAGTTTACTGTTTGGGTTTCATTCTCACCCATCATTCGAGAGTATCCGACAATATCGGCGAACATAATCGCCGCAAGCTTTCGGGTGGTTTTATCTAAGGAATTCATACCACTTCAGTATTTTAGGTCTCTATCATAGAAATCTTTAGAATCTTTTTGGGGAATTTTAATTCGGGAAGGAATGATAACTTGAAAAGGAAATAGCAATCATTGCCATAATCAGTCCATCGAGTTTCCAGGGAATCGGTATCTGAATCCCCCAAGGTTACCATAAGCAAAATTTATGGGATTATGTTTAATTGTCAATGATTAAAAAAATAAGTTTATTGCAGGAACTCCTAATAAGCTAAAAAATAAGTGCGGCAATCGCAAACATATCAATAACCAGCAGCATAGGAGTAATCTCTTTTCCTTTACCAACCAGCAATTTGATTACCGTCCAGCTTAAGAACCCCCATACAATTCCCTGCGTAATCGAATAGGTTAATGGAATCAGAACCATTGCTAAAAAAGCAGGTATGGCATCATCGAATTGCGACCAGCTAATCTTAGTAATCGGTTTTGCCATGAACACGCCAACCAGCACTAGCGCCGGTGCCGTAGCAATGGGCGGCACAATAGAAAGCAATGGGGAAAAGAAGATAAACGGTAAAAACAACAGACCCGCGACAATTGCCGTCAGACCGGTGCGCCCGCCCTCCTCAATTCCTGCCGCTGACTCGATATAGCTGGTACCCGGGCTGGAGCCAAACAGTCCTGAAATTATAGTGGCAAAAGAATCAACAATTAAAGATTGCTTGACATTGCGGGGCTCTCCATCCGCATTCTTGAGGTTGGCTGCCTCCGCCAAACCCACAAATGTGGATAGGCTGTCGAACATGTCGGTAAAGAGAAATGCAAAGATCACCGGCCATAAGGATAGCTTTAGCGAATTGATAAGGTCGAGTTTGAAGATTAGGCTCAAATCGGGAGCTGCAAAAAAACCCTTCCAGGCAACCAAGCTGGCTGCGCCAAAAAATTCCGTGGCATCTCCCCATAATCTGCCGATTGGAATTGCCAAAATAGTAGTAGCAACGATCCCCATTATCAAAGCGCCTTTGATTCGTCTTGCGACCAGAACAGCTGTAAGAAACAAACCGATGACGAACGTAATCGTGATACTATTTAGCCCATTAAATCCCAATATCGTGGTAGGTGTATGAACGATAAATTTGGCGTTGGCAAATCCAATTAAGGTAATAAACAAACCAATTCCAGCAGCCACCGCGTAGCGAATTTGATCCGGGATTGCTTTTAGAATGAGTGTCCGAATGTTGAAAATAGACAGCAACAAAAATATTATTCCAGACCAAAAAACAGCACCCAAGGCAACATCCCATTCAACCCCCATTCCATTTACCACCGAATAGGTAAAGAACGCATTTAATCCCATGCCCGGGGCGATTAGAATCGGATTTTTCGCGTATAGCCCCATCATAATGCTGCTAAATGCTGAGACCAATATGGTCGCAGTCAGTACACCGCTGAACGGCATTCCGGCGACCTGGAGAATCGATGGATTTACAATAACGATATACATTGACGCCAAGAATGTAGTTATGCCACCAATAATTTCGGTTTTCAGGTGATGCGATTTGCTATCTTTGGAATCAGTCATTTTCTATCCTCTTTTAAGGAATCAAAAAAGGGTGAAGGCTAAATGGGTACTGATTAAAAATGTTTTCAATCCATCTTTTCCATTGAAAATTGGCATATCGCAAATCAGAGCTTTTCAGATTTAGGCACCAATCCGATCCCGTAAATGTCATAAGGATTAGTTTTTGTGATTCACTGGATTCTTTGAGAGTTTGTTTAAAATCGGTAAGCCAGACAACTTCGGGTTCCGAAATCTCTTCACGCAAAGCAAGTAAATTAATCGTAAAAAATATCAACAAAAGTGCAACATTTAATGTATACATTCGCTCCACTTTCGAAGACAATAAATTTGAACCAGGTTAACTTGACCTAATCTATGAACGAATCTGCTTTAATAGTAACACTTTTTTGATTAATAGATGGTAATTTCCCGCTGAGAGGTCACGCGGGTTCCGGAAGGAATAAATGAGAGAAGACTACTTGGTAAAATTACTGATTCAAAAGGAATTCAACTCGTTCAGTTCGGATATACGATATTTCAATTCGTGATGAAGGTCTTCCAATCGGTCGCCCAATTCTTCTAATTCTTCAGCTTCCTTTTCTATCTTGTAGGATTCGGCCTCCAGCTCAGCTTCTAATTCTTCGAGTCTAAGATCCGTACAAACAACTTCAATCAATCCAGCTACGGCATGAATGCCAATTTCCGCACCCTTAAAACCTATCTCCTCCGCGCGATGAACCAGGTAAATCATGTCGTGTCTGTATTCGCTGAGTAATTCCCTTTCTCCAGGGGAAGTTGAGATTTTGCGTCCGTTCACAAATAGTTCATCATCATCGGTAATTTCAACTTTAAAATTCTCGCCGGATCGAGGCGAAATGATCAAAGTGCCATCGTCAAAGTCAATGGCAATATTATCAAGGCAAACGGATGAGGATTTTGATTTGGGTGGATCGGCGGCGAAAATTGATGAGAAAATAAAAAATGTGGTAATCGCCGTGGTAATAAATAATCTCATAATTACCTCCTGAAATTAATGATCGATCAGCTGTAAGTTACGGTCAGCATCTACCTATTGTTTCGCAATTCCATAGTTATGATTTTATGGATTGACCACATTTTTGGGTTCGCTTCTTAAATATGACTTGAGATTATCAATGACGGCATTCATCAATCGAATGCGGGAGGCTTTCGTTGCCCAGGAATTGTGTGGCGTTATATAGCAATTTTTTGCTTTTAACAGCGGATTGTCTTCCGGGGGAGGTTCTGCGGACAGCACATCCAAACCCGCACCTGAAATCTTTCCGCTATTTAGCGATTCGGCCAAGACCTCTTCATCAATTAAGGGGCCGCGGCTGGTGTTGATCAAAAATGCGGTTCTTTTCATCATGGATAATCGTTCCCGGTTGACTACTTTTTCGGTCTCCTCGCCCAGCGGACAATGCAAACTAATTACGTCACTCATTTTGAATAATTGATTCAATTGTACAGAATTAACGTTTTGCATGGGTTTCGATGTTATGTGCGGATCATAAAAAATGACCTTCATTCCGAACGCCAAAGCCAATTTTGCAACTGCCTGACCAATTCTGCCGAAACCAATGATTCCCAGTATCAAATCACGCAACTCAATTAGTGGATAATCCCAATAGCACCAATCTTTTGAAGCCGACCACTTCCCATCCCGAACAGATCCGGAATGATGAGCAACTCTGTTTGTCAGATTGAGAATATGAGCAATGGTCATTTGCGAGACTGAATCAGTTCCATAGGTCGGAACATTGGTAACGACAATATTCTGTTCCCTGGCGGCGTTGACATCAACAATATTATATCCGGTGGCAAGGACACCAATATATTTCAATTTCGTCAGTTCCCTAATTGTGTGTTTGCTCAGGGGAGTTTTGTTTGTGAACAATATCTCCGCATCTTTGGCTCGCTCTACCACTTCATCGGAGGCTGTGCGATCGTATATACTGCATTCTCCCAGTTTCTCGAACTGTTCCCAACTTAGATCTCCCGGACTCAGCGTATAAGCATCTAGAATTACAATATTCATAATTCTCAACCCTCTACACGTTATTAAAATATTCGAAAAGGTAACTTAACAAATTTGCCTCCGTAAAATATCGTAAAATTAATTGTGGAGAAAGACAATGATTCTTGAAATCTTTAAAATGCTCTTCCTTCTATTGATCGCCGTGCCGTTCATCTATATCGTGGTTGATGTAATTGTTGATATTTTCAAACGCACCGTGGGCTTCTATCGCCGAAAAGCAAAACCGGTCATCATACGCGTTTATACATCACTCGACAAGTCTAAACATAGCCAGTGATAAGTGTGCGTTTTGCATTGCTAGTAAAGTGACAAAGAGGTAAGGCAATGAATTTCAAAGTTCATCGATTCAATATTAGGATGACAAAAGATCAAGATAAATTGGAGCAATTTCTGAATAGTCTGAAAGGGGAAATTGTAACAATAATTCCTAATGTTACTCCCGGACCGTTTCTTGTTCCTTATGTGAACTTTCTGATGATCGTGGAAAAGGTAAGCTAATTATTAATGATACCGCCTCTCGCCTGCTGTGATTCTCAATGGTAAAATATTTTGTTCAGGAGGGAATGGACACGTTGCAAATTCGGTGAAGGCGCAAGGTGGATTATAGGCCTTGTTAAAATCAAGAATCGTCTTTCCACCGCTGCCAGGATTATCCACATAGACATACCTCCCCGACTCGTAGGTCTCATCCTTGTTTGTTTCATCACCGAAAATTATAAAGAACTGTTCATCTTCAAGTTTGCCAACTACGTCCAGGCGGAAGGTTTCTTTTCGAATTTTGAAAACCAATGCCCCGGCTGAAGGCTCATCTTCCATCGTACCCAGAACAGTGGGAACCGAAATGCTCTTTTGCGGCTTATATGCCTCAAACTTTGCCTCCAACCGCCAAGATGATTCGACGGGGTACCGTTCGATCCCATGGAAGGTTTTGATAGCGGGATTGGCGCTATCTTTGAGCCTGATGGCTAGATCGTTCGATCTCTGAATTACAT
>WOR8_10008032_pt1 | contig 12987 bp, 9 predicted proteins | sample DeeMarSeWOR38_10_FD_19890 | JGI IMG/M metagenome (IMG submission 19890) | reverse complement strand
CGGCAAGGATTCAAGCCGCTGTCGCAGACGTTCCCAGATGATTTTAAAACTATAAACTTCCTCGCCGCAGGCGCAACCCGCCGACCAGATTTTCAGTTCCGGCGCACCCCTGGCGATCATGTCCGGCAGCCACCGGGTCTGGATCATTTCCCAGAGCCGTCGATCCCGGAAAAAACGGCTGATGGAAACGCTCATCAGCAATTCACATTCATGACGCTTGTCCGGCGCATGTTTCAAAATTTTCAGGTAGTCCGTGACGCTGCGACAATCCAGCTGCAGCATATGGCGCTGAATTCTCTTCTTTACGCCCTTGCGTACGTTGCGATACCCCGACCATGAATAGTTCAGGTACGCAAGCAGTATGCGAAATTGGTCATCGTCCATGATCTGAATTTATGGTTACTACAAAGCCCGCTTAATTACAATCTGCCAAGTCATGCGGATAATCAATCCCGGACAATCCGGTGTTGTGTTCCAAAGCTACCTGCCAATAAGAATGGATTCGTTTTGCGATAAATGAATCCCGCGCCAGGCTGCAAATCTATGTAGGGGCGGGGTTTATCCCCGCCCTTAGCAATAAACACAGAGGTTTCCGGGCGGGGATAACCCCCGCCCCTACGAAAAAATCATCAGGGTTGTGCCGTATTATGGCTCATTGCATTTTGATGATTATTTTGGGCACAATACCGGCACCCGTGATGAAAATTCTCTGAAATTTATTTACAAATAAAACCTTGTATCTGCCATATTTGGTCGTTATATTATTTTGTTAATTAAATTGTTGCACCTTCTATAGAAGCCTACTTAGATTATCTCTATTCGAATAACAAATCCGCCTGCGACGGATTAAGATTGAATTGAGCGCTTTTTGCCCAATTAGACCGGGAGGGAAAGGATGTCGGATTCCGAGATGTACGATTTGATTATTATCGGGGGAGGTCCAGGCGGACTGTCGGCGGGCATTTATGCCATGCGGGCGGCATTAAAAACAGTTCTGGTTGAAATGGGGGCTCCCGGTGGCCAGGTGAATAATTCCGATTCAGTCGAAAACTGGCCCGGTGACGAGCACATCGGCGGCGCTGAACTGGCCATGAAATTTTCATTGCACGCTCAGTCCTACGGTCTGGAAATACGCTCGGATGAAGTGGTTGCACTGGAACCGGGCTTGGAATTTCACACGGTTAGATTGGCCGGTGGAGATGTGCTGCGATCCCATGCCGTGATTCTGGCTACCGGCGGTAACCCTCGTAAACTGGAGGTCCCGGGGGAGGATGATCTCTACGGTCAGGGCGTTTCATACTGTGCCGTGTGTGACGGCTTCTTCTTTCGAGATAAAACCGTGGTGGTGGTGGGCGGCGGGGACACCGCTGCGGAGGAATCCCTCTACCTGGCAAAACTGGCCAAGCAGGTTTATCTGGTCCACCGGCGGGATGAACTGAGAGCAGGGGCCCTTTTACAGCAGCGGGTGCAAGCCGAGTGCAAAATTGACATCCTCTGGAATACGGTGGTCACCGAAATCAAATCCGGAATCGAGGGGGTTTCGGGGGTAAGGTTAAAAGACACTCAGACCGGCGATGAACGCGAGCTGGCCACCGACGGCGTTTTCATTTTTATTGGATTTGATCCCAACAACAAGCTCGTTCCGGCCGGCACCAGAATGAACGCCGATGGGAATGTGGTTACCGACGAAAAATGCGAAACCAATACACCCGGCATTTATGTCATTGGCGATCTCCGGGAAAAATATGCGCGCCAGATAGTGCTATCGGCCGCTGACGGATGCACGGCCGCGCTGGCAGCCGCCCACTACGTGGAAACCCGCAAGTCCGCTGAAACCTGTGAGCTTCCTGCGGAAATGCAACCCTGAAAATGACGAAGGACGAATGTCGAATTCAAACTAAAGAAAGTTATCGATTCTTATCTTTTTAGAATCGAACCAGAGGGCATCTCGACGATGTCGATATACTGAAAGAAATGATAATTAATTATTCAGGCAATTCAATTAATTTATTTCTTCCACTACCGGGTTTTTAAGCAAATTGAATCGACAGAATTCATCAATTCGTCATTCGTCATTCGCCATTCGTCATTTGATCAAGTTCCTCATCCTGGCAACTCTGCTGATCGGGCTGCCGCTGTTGGGTGTGCGGATGGCCGGATATCCGGCTGCCCGATATCTGGAATTCCCCCCCCAAACCCGCTATGTTGTGCAGGCGCCCTTTTCTTGGTCGGCCTTCGCCGTTATCGCCTTGAGCATCCTGGCGATCGTGTCGCCCCTGGGTTTCAAGGGCTATCAATCCTATATAACAACCCCTTCTTTGAAAAGCCCGGCCCTTTCCCGCCCCTATCCCTGGTGGGGATGGCTTGGTGTGACCGTCGGGATTATGTCCTGGATCCTGGCCTGGAGCCGCTTTTCCTGGTTCACCGCCTGCCAGCCGCACACCTTCAGCTTGCTGTGGTTTTCTTATATCATTGTGATCAATGCCCTGTGCCGGGCTCGGACCGGGCATTGTCTCTTGACGGACCGCAGCGGATTTTTTCTGTTGCTTTTCCCGGTCAGTGCCGCCTTCTGGTGGTTTTTTGAATATCTGAATCGGTTTGTCCAAAACTGGTATTATGCGGGCGTTGACTTCAGCCCCTGGACCTATTTTTGGTACGCCACCCTGCCCTTTTCAACCGTACTGCCGGCCGTATTGAGCACCCGGCAGTGGCTGCTTTCCTTTAACTGGATCCGGCAGGCTTACGGGAACTTTAGGCCGCTGAGCTTTCCCCGGCCACGTCCCGCCGCCGCTGTCGTGTTACTGCTGTCGGCGGCGGCGCTGACCGTCGTCGGCATCTGGCCCGATTATTTTTTTCCTTTTTTATGGATTTCACCCCTTTTGGTCATCGTCTGCCTGCAGGCCTTGATGGGAGAACCCCACATCCTGTCGCCGATGGCCTGGCAAAATGGCACTACAGTATTCCCCTGGTTCATCGCTTCCGAATATTTGAAATGCCGTTGCTGGGCTATGCCGGCTACCTCCCGTTTGGGTTGGAGTGCCTGGCCATCGGCAGCATGCTCGAACGCCTTATGCCACATCCGAAATCCCGGGCCCGGACCTGACCGGCAGAGATCGCATGTATAAGTGTCCATCCCTTTTTGAGAATAGGTAGAGAATTAGAATATAGAGGAAGTCGCACCACGGCGGGCTAAAATCCCAAATCCCAAATCGAAATGATTTTTCTTGACAGCAACCACCCGATTCATTAAAGGCAGGGAATAATCTGTCACTTTGTGGCATTTATTCCCTGAAATTGGGTTGCCTCAAGAAAAAAAATACTTAAGTTAAGAACCGTTCTTTCCAGTCCCGAACGGAAAATGATATACAGGCTTTCGCAACATGAATACAAACATCGGATTCGTTTCCACGCGCTTTGCCGGAACAGACGGCGTGTCGTTGGAATCCAGTAAATGGGCCGAAGTATTTGAAGATAACGGATTCAACTGCTTCTGGTTTGCCGGGGAGGTGGATAGGGAATCGGATAAGACCTTCCTGGTGCCCGAAGCCCATTTTCAGCACGAGCAGAACCAATGGATCAATCACCATGTGTTCGGTAAAAAGGGACGCTCCCAGCCGGTCACCCAGACCATGCATGCGATGCGCAGCCTGCTGAAGCATAAACTGCACGAATTCATCAATGAATACAACATTAGCCTGCTGATTGCCGAAAACGCCCTCACCATTCCCATGCAAGTGCCCCTCGGGTTGGCCTTGACGGAAACCATTGCTGAAACCCAGCTGCCCACCATCGCACATCACCATGATTTCTACTGGGAACGGGTGCGCTTTTCAATCAACGCCGTTGGCGATTACATCCGGATGGCATTTCCCCCGAACTTATCCAATATCCGGCATGTTGTGATTAATTCCGATGCCCAGGAACAGCTCGCATTGCGCACCGGTATCACCTCGGTTATCATTCCCAATGTTCTGGATTTTGAAAATCCGCCAAGACTCAGTCGCCGGCGAGCCAAAATCTTCCGCGAGTCCATTGGATTGGATCTGGAGGATCGCATAATTTTGCAACCCACCCGAATCATTCAGCGCAAAGGAATTGAATGGGCCATCGATCTGGTCAAAGGCCTTCGAAGCGATCGCAACAAGCTGGTCATCTCCCACGAGGCCGGAGATGAGGGCATGGAATATGCGGAATGGTTAAAAGAGTATGCCTGTGAATTCGGGGTGGACCTGCGACTGGTGTCGATCAAAATTTCCGACCCGTTGAGTAAAAACGGCAACGGTAAGGGCACCTACTCTCTCTGGGATGTGTATCCCTATGCTGATTTCATCACTTATCCCAGCATTTACGAGGGATTCGGCAATGCATTTTTAGAAGCCGTATACTTCAAAAAGCCGATCCTGATCAATCGCTATGCGACTTTTGTAAGGGACATCGAGCCGCTGGGATTTGATCTGGCCGTGATGGATGGATTTTTATCCAAACGCACCGTTAAGGATGTAGTGGAAATTCTGGAATCATCCAAACGCAGAAAAGCCATGGTAAACAGCAATTATCAAATCGCCAGTCGTCATTATTCCTATTCCGTGTTGCGAAATCAACTCACCGCGATCCTTAAGACGTTTTTCGGCGATTCAGTGGGGACGCTGTCGGCCAAAAGGCCCCGTTCTCGGCCCGAGGGTTATCTATATATCAATCCGCATGTCGTGATGTATAAGCAGGATGACAGCGATGCCTGCGCGGCCACCCAGCTGCATGCGCAGCGCTAAGGAGCCAAGATGTCGTTTGTGGCGGTGCCCGGTTTAGAGGGCAAAGTTTATGTTCCCGATGGGTGCCGGTCAGGCACTGGCAAGCATCCCTGCCGGGATTGCTATTCCTGCCAGCATTGCAGTGACGACCGCTGCCGGGTGTGTCGCGGAGCGAGCCAAGACCCCTGTTGCAAGCGGCTTAAATCAAAAAAAACCCTTTCAAAAATTGCCAACCTTAAATCCGAAATTTAAGCAATCCATCACTTCGAGATTCGAATGTATTATCGCCGCCGGGAGCGATAACCGCCTGGGTATGGGTAAATATTGACCGAATGGATTGCCGGGATTGACCCTTGCGGGAAAATAGATTAGGCTTTCAAGCATACAGGTACTATCTGTATTTTTTCAAGAACCTATTTTAGAGAAAGAGATTACCCACCATGGTCGATTTAGACCGGCAAAACAATGGGTGCTGCGGCGGCGACAGCAGCGGCGGGTTGACAACTATACAGCCCGGGCTTCAATCGTTTGAGGAGATGATTCAGGATGATGTTTGTTGTGGCTCTCCCCCGGGACCTGCGAGCAGCCCGCTGGAAAAACCGGGCTACAAACTGCTCGACTTTGTTTCGGATTTTATCAATTCGCCAGGCGGGCCGGTTCCGCGGGTTAAAACAACGCTGGCGGGCTCCGACCATTGGGGCACGCTGGTTGCCCGCCTCGGCCTAAGAAGAGATCAGTATAAAATCGCCCCCGGTCTATACGGTGTGGGCAATCCCGATCAGGATTCACCGGTTCTGGTCACCGCCAACTACAAGCTCACTTTTGACAGCCTGCGCCGTGAGCTGGTGGCTGTGGATGCCTGGCTGCTGGTACTGGATACCCGCGGCATCAATGTCTGGTGTGCCGCCGGCAAAGCACTCTTTTCGACCCAGGAGGTGATCAACCGGGTCAAGCAAACCGGGCTGAATAAAGTTGTCAGCCACCATCAACTTATTTTGCCCCAGCTCGGGGCCACGGGCGTTGCTGCCCATCATGTAAGAAAAGCATGCGGATTTGAGGTCGTCTGGGGGCCGGTCCGGGCCGAAGATATTCCAGATTTTATCAAAGCGGACAAGCGTCCGGACAAATCCATGCGGCAGGTGACGTTTTCCATCGGGGAACGAACGGTGCTGATACCGGTGGAGCTTGCGCACCTGCCGAAGCCGACACTCTGGGTCATTTTGGCTGTGTTTTTCCTCTCGGGCATCGGCCCGAACCTTTTCTCCCTGAGTGATGCGTGGTACCGGGGGCTGATGGCCCTGACCGCCTATGCCGGTGGCATTCTGGCCGGAGCGGTGGCCACCCCGATTTTACTGCCCTGGCTTCCGACACGGGCTTTCGCGTTGAAAGGAGCGCTTGCCGGGATGGCTGCGGGCCTGGTCGTGGTTCTGCTCTTCAAAAGCAGCCTCATCTGGCTGGAAGCTCTGGCGCTGCTGCTTATAACGGTGTCAATGAGCTCTTATCTGGCCATGAATTTTACCGGATCCACACCGTTTACGTCCCCATCCGGGGTCGAAAAAGAAATGCGACGCGCCATCCCGCTGCAGGCGGGGGCGGTTCTGGTTGCCCTGGTTGCCTGGATAAGTTCAGAATTTGTGGGTTAGAAGTGTTTAGTATTTGGTGTTTGGTAATTTGTGGAGCCGTCAGCGGTTCACCAAACACCAAATACCAAACACAAAACATCTATTTAAAAATGAATATGATGAAAAACGATTAGCAATAGGGTCAAATTAGCAAAAGGATCTTAAAGTGGAGAACTTTAGATATTTAGAAGGTGTCACAACGCTGCAGCTTGATGGGGAAGCATGTGTCGGCTGCGGGGTGTGCGAAAATGTCTGTCCCCATGCCGTCTTTCAGATGAACGGGAAAAAAGCGATGATCGCCGATCTCGATGGCTGCATGGAGTGCGGCGCTTGCGCCCGAAATTGTGCGGCCGGCGCCATACAGGTCACCCCCGGTGTCGGTTGCGCATCCTATATTATCCAGACCTGGATTAAGGGCAAAGAAGCTTCAAGCTGTTGTGGCAATTAATATAGCTGATAGTCAAACGGAAAAATTTTAACTAGGCGCTATGAGCTCTAGCCGATGAGCTTTCTTTTACTCCGACAACCTGTCCCAGGCCGCCCTGGCACTGTCTGCGCGTTTATCCCCTCCGGCATTAACTTTTCTTGCCGACGACGGAGGCGTTCCGCGCAAACGTGCGATGCGCTCTTCCAGGGGGGGATGGGTGGAGAACAGGCTCATCAGACTGCGTCCCGATAATGGATTGACAATAAACATGTGGGCCGTTGAGGGATTGGCATTCATGGGCAGTTTTTGGGAATAGGCACCCAGCTTTTCCAGAGCCGCTGCCAGCCCTTCCGAATTGCCGGCAAAACTTGCTCCGGTGGCATCTGCCAGGTATTCCCGCGAGCGTGATATGGCCATTTGAATGATCATGGCAGCCATGGGAGCAATGATGGACATCGCGATCAAACCGATAAAACCAGCGCCGCCGCCTTCATCATCTTGACTGCTGCCGCCGCCGAAAATCGCCGACCACCGGGCCATCGTCGCCAGAATCATAATTGCCCCGGCCATGGTCGCCGCGATACTGCCGATGAGAATGTCCCTGTTCTTGACATGAGCCAGCTCATGCGCCAGAACCCCCGTGACCTCCCGGTGGTTCATGAGCTTGAGCAGACCTTCGGTAACCGCAACGACCGCATGCTCCGGATTGCGGCCGGTGGCGAAGGCATTGGGGGTCTGCTGGGGAATGACATATAGCTTCGGCATGGGAAGCCCGGCGCGCTGGGTCAGGCGCTGAACGGTTTCATAGAGTTCGGGGGATTGCGCGGGGGCCACCTCGCTGGCACGGTACATTTTCAGCACCAGCTTGTCCGAGTACCAGTAACTGAAAAAATTCATACCGGCTGCAAAAATGAGTGCGATTAGCATTCCCTGCCGACCGCCCAGAAGCTGACCAACCCAGATGATAAGGGCGGTCATGACGGCCAGCAATACGGTGGTTCTGATCTGATTGCCCATGAAACTAACTCCTTTAACGGTTGATGGGTGTCGAGTTAAAGTTCGGTCCAGAGGATTGTTCAATTCTTCTTGAATTTTTAGTTGCCACGCGGGTGCTCGCCATCAACTACTTTCTACCTGCTAGACAAACGGACCGCGTGAAATGGTTGCGGCGAATTGAGACAAATATAAATCCGATCTTCTCAAAAGGCAACCATGGGGGCCAAAACCGGTTGCGGCGGGCAAATGTCAGAATCGAAGTGGCCGGGTTCAAGATGCCATGTCTTTCAGTTACTGAATCGAGGTCAGCCTAAAGACATCAACCGCTCGCCGCCAGCCACACGAGCATACAATATATCATTCATCAAATAAATATAATTCATTGGCTGATTTGAATTTGGGAGCAGGTAAAATTATTTGCTAAATTGAATTTAGTAAATTATTTCAGTTTTTTAGCAAATATCTGTTGACTTACTCTTGACTATATTTTACAGCCATAAATACATAGAAACAGTTGTATGGTTTGCGGAATCGGTATAAGATGAATTTTGCGACCTCAACCTGATTGGCATCTGAATTCTACGACTTGGATTCGAATATCGCTCTCACTCGCAACTAACTCGCACGCCAATTAATATGCTCAACCACAACGGCGAGGTTGAATCATGGAAAGCGCCAAAAAAAATCTAAAGTTAATTCAGATCCGCGCCGAGTCAGGTAGTTTGGAAGCGGAAACCGCTGCCCCAGCAGATTCAACCAAGCAGCAAAGTGTTGTCCCCACAACATCCGATCACGGCTCCGTGGCCAACCGGCAGCCTCAAGAAGTGCCGGATCCCACCAATAGAATTGGCAAGGCCCAGTTAATCAATAAGTTGAACGCCATCAATTTCCAGGACGGCACGGTTCTGGTCAACTTCCGTCACCTCAAATACGACAAAACCATCACCCTCAAAGCCAGACCACAACCCTGTATGGGCGATCTCGTGGACTGCCTGTGGCTGAGCGGAGAAAACGTAACCCAAGGCATTCAGGCATACAAGTTTAAGAACATCCTGATCACCAACGGCCAAAAGCTGCTGCAAGTCGAACCTGAACTGATCCGCATCGACGAGGAGGGAATCAGTGTTCTGCTTCCGCAATCCTGCCGCGAAATCAGTTCGCGCAAAGCACGACGCTATCCTTGCAAAGGCATTACCGTGCAGCTTATCCAGAACAGCACCGTTTTCTCAGGCACATTGATGGATTTCAACGGCTTTTCATTTCGAGTTAAACTCACCGCCACGCCTCCCCAGACGTTTGACTGGGTCAACCCTGACTGCCCGGTCAACGTTATTGTGTCCAACGCAACCGCCGCCATTTACAGCGGCGAATGTAATGTCATCCGACACACCCAGGGACAGAGCACCAGAAATTATATCCTCGAACCGCTCAAACAGGAAATCCAGCGATTCAAACAGAAGGAATTTCGCAGCGAGCGGTATGTGCTTACGCCCACGCCGAATATCGTTTCCCGGCACCCTTTCACCCAGATGCGGGTTGACTTGAAGGTGGTGGATCTGTCCGGAGCCGGATTTTCGTTGGAAGAAGACGAGTACAACACAATGCTGCTGCCGGGCATGGTTTTGCACGAACTTGAGCTGAGCTTCGCCGACAGCTACAAAATTAAATGCAGCGCCCAGGTGGTTTTTCGCAAAGAAATGGTCGATCCCAACGGTGAGAAGTGGATTAAATCCGGACTGGCGCTGCTGGACATGGATATCGGCGATCACCTCAAACTTATTTCCATGCTGCATCAGGCCAAAAACAAAAATTCCTATATCTGCAATGATGTAGATCTGGATGCCCTGTGGAATTTCTTTTTTGAGACCGGATTTATTTATCCTGACAAATATGCCGCGATACAGAAAAACAAAAAGCAAATCAAGGCGACCTACGCCAAAATTTATACCCGCAATCCCCATATTGCCCGGCATTTTATTTATCAGGACAAGGGTACCATATACGGCCATATGGCCATGATACGCTTTTATCAAAGCGCCTGGATGATTCATCACCATGCCGCCAGGAAATCGGCTCTGAACAAAGCGGGGCTGATCGTCCTGGATCAAATCGGGCGCATGATCAATGATTCGCACCGCCTGTATTCCCTGCACATGGATTATATGATGTGCTACTTCCGGCCGGACAATAAATTCCCCAATCGGGTGTTTGGGGGGGCCGCCAGAAATATAAACGATCCCAAAGGATGCTCCCTGGACGGTTTTGCCTATCAGCAATTCAACAATCCGCAGCGTTCAACATCTGAGCTGCCGGCGGGCTGGCAGATAACGGATACTCGATCTGAAGACCTTGAGGAACTGGCGGGCTTTTATGAGCACATATCCGGCGGGCTGATGCTGGAGGCTTTGGATCTGAAACCGGAAAAATTAGGCTGCCAGGAACTAAGTCAGGAATACGCCAAGCTGGGTTTGATCAGACAGCGCCAACTGTTTTCATTAACGTACAACAATCAGCTCAAAGCCGTATTCCTGGTAAACCAATCGGACGTGGGCTTGAACCTTTCAGACATTACCAATTGTGTCAAAGCTTTTGTGACCGATCCTCAGGAATTCAGTTCAGAGATTTTTGAGGCCGCCATCGCCAGGATCGCCGCCATAACCGAAAAGAAGGACTTTCCCACCCTGATTTATCCGGCCGTCTACGCGGACGAAAACGACATCCCCTACGAAAAGACTTACAACATCTGGGTATGCAGCCTGCAATATTCGGATGCTTATTTCAGGTATCTCAAGCGTCTCGTCAGGTTTATCTAGAGAGCCGAAATTAAAAAAAGCCGCCATCTTTGGATATTTAGTTATAGGACCTATAAGACCTATAACTACGGTTTTATTCCTCGGCAGGCGATCAACGGCGTATAATAAAACACCCGCGCATCGTTGAAAAAAATCTTCACCTCTTCAAGAAACTCGTCGAAGTTCCCATCATATTCTTCAAACGGATAGCCCGAATTCCTGCCGCCGATTTCAGCCTTGGACATGGAGATGAGCTTTTCGTTATCTTTTAGTGACCCATAAAACATATTATGGGCACTGAGACTCACATCAATCTCATCGAATCCCAAATCGTACAAAAAAGAATAAAGCTTTACCCCCACATAGGGGTCAAAATTTAATTTTTTCTCCAACCATTCCATTACACCCTCAGTGGCCCGGCTGAGGCGGTCGGGCAATCCGAAATGACGCATGCAGTTACAATCCAGATCGATCAGGCACATAATGCCGCCGGGTTTCAGGCTGCGGGCAACATTTTCAACAATTTCGAAGCTGCCCTTGAGGTAGTATTCGAGGACAAAACGAATCCAGATAAAATCAAATTGACCGAGGTCTTCAAGCGGCTGACGGACATCAGCCATCAGGTATTCGATGCTTTCATCACTGTAATGGGTCCGGGCATATTCAATGCGCTGCTCGGCGATATCAAGGCCGACGGCCTGCCCCCCCGGCTGAACCAACTTGTTGAGATGAAACGTGGTTTTACCTGCCCCGCATCCTATATCAGCCACCCGCATACCCGGTTTGATCCCGGCCCACCGGGCCTGTCTCTCCACCGTGGCGGCGTCCGTCTTCAGATCCAGCCGCACGGCCTCCTGCTTATCTTCCATCAAATATTCCCGATGGTTTTTCATTCCCTCTCCTGGTCGATAACTCCTGTAAAACTCAGGCGGGAAGCCACCCCCCCCGAGCGGTTGCCATGGATTGCTTTGGTGTTAATTAAAAAAAACGGATAACTACTCGAATTATCTTGAAATTTATAATAAGATCGGATGTTTGTCAATCAAATACTGCCCTAAAGATGACAGGGTTGCACCATAATATTGAAATATCATGCACTGAATAAATTGCTTGAAAATAATAAAGACCCCTGATAGTTCTGAGTTTAAGAACGCTTCAAATTGAAGACCGAGGGAGCAGGGATCATGTCCAATCATAGCGATGATGAATACAGCGAAGAAAAAGAGCAAAGCTTTGCTGCCATGCTGGAGGCCTATAGCCCCGGCGCCGAAACCGATATGGGTGTCGGAGACAAAATCCGGGGAAAAATTGTGTCCATCGGCAAGGATGCGGTTTTCGTCGACACCGGCACCAAAATTGACGGGGTGGTGGACAAAGCTGAATTAATCGATGAAAACGGGGAAATGACCCTCCAGGAAGGCGACATGCTCGAGCTTTATATCGTCGCCCTATCTGATGAAGAAATCAAGCTGTCCCGGGCCCTGTCGGGCATCGGCGGTTTACATATGTTAAAGGAGGCCTACGCCAAGGCCGCTCCGGTCGAAGGCAAAATCATCGAAATTTGCAAAGGCGGCGTGCGGGTGGAAGTCCTGCAGCGCAAGGCGTTTTGCCCCGTCAGCCAGCTGGATATCCATTATGTTGAAAATACCTCCGACTATGTCGGTGAAACCCATGATTTTTTGATCTCCACGTTTGAAGAGAACGGCAGAAATATCGTCCTTTCCAGACGGGCCCTTCTGGCGCGCGAACAGGAAAAAGCCAGAAAGGAATTTTATAAAACCTTAGCCGTGGGCGCCACCCTGGACGGAACCATCACCAGGGTAATGCCCTATGGCGCCTTTGTGCAGCTGTCATCGGGAGTGGAAGGGTTGGTGCACATATCGGAGATGAGCTGGTCCAAGGCGGCCACATCCGAATCCATCGTCACTGTTGACGATATTGTCCGGGTGAAAGTGATCGGCCTTGAACCGGACCCAAAACCGGGGTTACTGAAAATCAGCCTGTCGATGAAGCAGCTGGCCGAAGATCCCTGGCTGAGCGCCGGCGAAAAGTTTCACGAGGGGGATAAAATCCAGGGCACTGTCACCCGCTGCGCCAATTTTGGCGCCTTTGTGGAAGTCGCCCCCGGAATTGAAGGTTTGGTCCACATCAGCGAAATGAGTTATACGAAACGGGTGTTGAAGCCTGAAGACGTTGTCAGCGCCGGCGAAACCGTGTCGGTCATGATCAAAGAAGTAGATCTTGACAAACGGCGTTTATCGTTGAGCATCAGGGATGCCGAGGGCGATCCGTGGATCGGTATCACCGAAAAATATAAAATTGGCCGGAGCGTTGAAGGCCTTCTGGAAAAAAAGGAAAAGTTCGGCTATTTCATAAATCTTGAACCCGGCATCACCGGGTTG
>WOR8_10004863_pt1 | contig 12987 bp, 8 predicted proteins | sample DeeMarSeWOR38_10_FD_19890 | JGI IMG/M metagenome (IMG submission 19890) | reverse complement strand
CCCTGTTAGACGGCAAGGCAGACCTGGCCGTTCATAGCGTTAAGGATATGCCAGCCGAGCTCCCCGAGGGGCTGCACTTGGCGGTAATGCCTCCCAGGGAAGATCCGCGGGATGCGCTCATCAGTAGAAACGGGAAAGGCCTCGAGGCGCTGCCACACGGTGCTCGAGTGGGTACGAGTAGTCTGCGGCGCGCTGCCCAGCTTCTTCACCTCAGGCCTGATCTGCGCATTGAAACCTTGAGGGGAAATGTGGATACTCGGTTGCGGAAGTTGGAAAGTGAAGGTTTCGATGCCATTGTACTTGCTGCTGCAGGGCTCAAGCGGATGGAATTGAGCCATGTGGTTTCCGAGTACCTTGAGCCGGAGCGGATAGTGCCGGCGGTTGGACAAGGGGCACTGGGAATAGAGACGAGAACGGGTGATGGCTTCACGAACGAGATGGTGGCGAGCCTTGCCCACCAAGCAACCATGACCATAGTGAGTGCGGAGCGTGCTTTTCTCAAGCGATTGGAAGGTGGCTGCCAGGTGCCCATCGGCGCTCATGCAACCATGGAAGGTGAGACCCTGATCCTCGCTGGAATGGTTGCCGACTTAGATGGTGTCCGGTTGATCCGCAAGGACCTGCACGGAGATGCCCAACAACCAGAAGTTGTCGGAGAGAGGTTGGCAGAAGTGATTCTGGAATCGGGTGGAGCAGAAATTCTGGCGGAGATCTACTCCAGCCAATAGGTCAGCGGGAGTTGTCTTCTGAAGGTTGATTTCGCTCATGTCTGAGCAATCGAAGAAAGGATGATCTACCATTGGAATTACAGCACGGTAGGGTATATTTGGTCGGGGCCGGACCTGGTGATCCGGCCCTTGCTACTATAAAAGCAATAGAATGTCTTCAGCAGGCAGAGGTAATTATATACGATTACCTGGCTAGTGAGAAACTGCTGGAATTCGCGCCCCCTGAAGCAGAGCGGCTCTACGTAGGCAAAAAAGCCGGGGATCACGCCATGAGTCAGGAGCAAATCAATGCGCTGTTGGTGGAGAAAGGGCGCCATTCGGTTGTGGTTCGTCTCAAAGGGGGGGACCCTTTCATCTTTGGTCGCGGCGGCGAAGAGGCGCTTGCCCTGAGTGAAGCTGGCATTCGTTTTGAGGTCGTGCCAGGGGTGACCTCAGCGATCGCTGTGCCGGCTTATGCGGGTATTTCTTTGACCCACAGAGGATTGTCTGCCTCGGTGGCCTTTGTTACCGGACATGAAATGCCAGGAAAAGATGAGTCCGACATCCACTGGGACCGACTGGCCACCGGTGTGGGCACCTTGGTCTTTCTCATGGGAGTGAGAAACCTGGCGTTCATCAGTTCTCAATTGATGGATCACGGCAGGGCAGCGGAAACCCCGGTGGCAGTCATTCGCTGGGGTACGACTGCAGAACAACAAACAGTTACAGGGCCGCTTGGCAGTATTGCCCAGGTTGCCGAGGAAGCTGGGATCAAGCCCCCCGCCATCATCGTGGTTGGAGAGGTCGCAGGGTTGCGCCAACATCTCAACTGGTTCGAAGAACGGCCATTGTTTGGCAAAACAGTGGTGGTAACTCGGGCGCGAGAGCAGGCCAGTGCTTTCCGTGTCCTGCTGGAAGGGAGAGGGGCACAGTGCCTGGAGTTCCCCACTATTGAAGTAGTTCCTCCCGCCAGTTGGGAACCTCTGGATGAGGCTATTCGCAGGCTTGGGCTTTATAACTGGTTGATCTTTACGAGCGTCAATGGAGTGCGCTTCTTTTTTCAGCGCCTCCAGGAGCACGGTGAAGATGTGCGGGCTCTTTATGGAATCCAAATTGCCGCTATAGGCCCTAAAACTGCGGCAGAGCTGACGGAACGTGGTCTACGTCTCGATCTTGTACCACCCGAATACCGAGCCGAGGCAGTGATTGAAGGACTGGGTGAACAAGAGGTGCGTGGAAAAAGGTTTCTCCTGCCGAGAGCTGCCAAGGCACGGGAGATTCTTCCGGAAAAACTAAAAGAAATGGGAGGGCAGATAGATGTGGTGACAGCCTATGAGACTATTCGTCCAACTGGGAAAAGTGCAGAGGTTCGAAGTCTGATGAAAAAAGGTGCTATCTCCTGCATTACTTTTACTAGTTCCTCTACGGTAGAGAACTTCGCTGCCATGTTTCCTGGCGACGACCTGCCATATCTTTTGGACAAGGCCGCCATTGCCTGCATAGGGCCAATCACCGCCCAGACAGCACGTGAGCATGGTTTAGAGGTGGACATTATGCCGGCAGAATACACGGTCGAAGCTTTAACAGCCGAGATTGTAGAATACTTCAGCCGAGATTGAGTGAAGGAAGCAGCCAAGCCAATACTCCTGTAAATAGCCCCTGCTCCTCAGGCAATGAGCCCACGTGAGGGTTTGATCCTTGCTGATTGCGCATGACACATAGACGCATCGATTATGAATGTGAGCTGAATAGCGCCCAGTACCAAGCGGTAACTGCAGGCGACGGACCCATACTGGTCGTTGCAGGTGCAGGAAGCGGGAAGACACGAACCTTAGTCTATCGGGTTGCCTGGTTGGTGGAGCAAGGGATAGCTCCGGGATCCATCTTGCTGCTTACTTTCACCCGGAGAGCAGCCGGGGAAATGATCGCTCGAGCCTCGTCTATGCTTGATCATCGCTGCCAAGAGGTGGTGGGGGGTACCTTCCATTGGCTGGCAAACAGGGTGCTCCACCGCTATCACAAGTACCTTTCCTTAGAGCCAGATTTTGGCATTATCGATCGTTCGGACAGCGAACAGGTAATAAACGTATTAGTCGGGAATCTTGGCTTCCGGGATCAACACCGACGTTTTCCCAAGAAAAGGACTATTGTTAAGATCTTTAGTAAAGCAGTGAATCGGGCCGAAACTCTTGAGCAGATGCTTTCTCGTGAATACGGCCAGTTCCTCCAGTACCAGGGGCAACTATCAAAGCTCTGGGAAGAATATACCTCTTACAAGCGTCAACATCACATGATGGACTTTGACGACTTGCTTGTCTATCTCAACCAGCTTTTGCGGGAACACAGGGATGTGAGTTTGGAACTCTCCTCACAGTACAACTACGTTCTGGTGGACGAATACCAGGACACCAACCTGGTGCAAGCAGAGATAGTTCAAGCTCTGGCTTCTTTCCATCAGAACGTCATGGTTGTGGGTGATGACAGCCAGTCGATCTACTCCTTTCGCGGTGCTCACTTCCGCAATATTCTAGACTTCCCCAGGCTATTTCCTGAGACCAAGTTTTTCAAGCTCGAGGAAAACTATAGAAGTCCCCAACCGATACTCGATCTGGCCAATGGCATCATACAATTGGCTCGAGAGAAGTATACCAAGTGCCTGTATACCTCCAAGACTGAGGGACCACGCCCCCTGTTAGTCAGACCCGCAGACGAGGGTGGTCAGTCTGAGTTTGTTTGCCAGAAAGTCAAGGATTTGCAGCTTAAAGGGATACCTTTGCGGGAGATGGCAGTGCTTTTCAGGGCAAGTTACCATTCCTTTGATCTGGAGGTCGCCCTGACCAGGCTCGGCGTACCTTTTGTAAAGTATGGTGGGTTCAAGTTCATTGAGTCGGCCCATGTCAAAGATGTATTGGCCCACTTACGAGCCTGGAAAAACCCCCGGGATCGAATCAGCTGGAATCGACTCCTCCTCCTCGTTAACCAAGTGGGAAGCAAACGTAGTCAGGAAATACTCAACTACCTAGGCCAGAACCAGCAGAGCGTGAGGAGATTGGCTTCCTACGCCAAGAAGCTTCCGACAAAACACGGGCTCCACCGTCTGGTAGTTCTCTTTGAGGAGCTTGCCAAACCGGGCCTTAGCGTAAGTCAGCAAGTGCGGGCGGTGCGTCGTTACTATGAACCCATTTTGCTGACCAAGTTCGACGACTATCCCAAACGACTTCGAGAGCTGGATTATCTGCAGGACTGGACCCTGAAGTACGATAGGCTGACAGAGTTCCTGGCAGACGTTGCTTTGGAACCACCCAGTACCAACGTACCACAAGACCACCCGGGCTCATCCAGGGACCATGTGGTGCTCTCTACCATCCATTCGGCGAAGGGACTGGAATGGCGAGCGGTCTTTTTGATTTCGGCTGTGGAAGGGCGATTGCCTCCCAGCCAAGCCTATGCTGATGATGAGGTGTTGGAAGAGGAGCGGCGGCTGGTCTATGTTGCGGTTACGAGAGCCAAGGAGTTTCTGTATCTCTGCTCTCCACAGAGAGTTTTTGACCGAGGGACAGGTTTTCGATCTGTCCCCCTTTCACTTTTTCTGAAGCAACTCCCCCCTGGGAGATATTTTCATTATGGAGAAAAAGTGGTAGCTCCTCGTGGCGCAGATTCTGGCACTGAGTTGAAAAAAGAAGCGAGCCTCAGTCCCGGAGATGCCGTGCGGCACCCATTTTTTGGCAGGGGTGAGGTTGTGGCTATCCCTGACAGTCTAAAAGTTCAGATTCAGTTTGAGGATGGGCGTACCAGATTGCTCCATCTCGACTATGCGCCATTGGAGCGAGTCGGCTCCACATACTGAAGTAAGAACCCTGAACAAGCAGGATGATCCACCACCTAAACGGAGGAAAGCCGTAAAGTGGGCGGACAAAACTACGATCAGGCTCTGAGCTATCTCTACGACCTGCAGAAATATGGCATCAAGTTCGGCCTTTCCAGTACCAGTAGCTTGTTAGGGCGGATGGGAAATCCCCAGGAAGGGTTGAAGACAATCCACATTGCCGGTACCAACGGTAAAGGGTCCACTGCAGCCATGCTTTCCGCTATTCTGGTGCGGGCAGGCTTCAAGGTTGGCTTATATACCTCGCCTCATCTGGTCAGGTTCAATGAGCGCTTTCGCCTGAACGAGCAGGATATTGGGGACGAGGAGATTATGGATGTCTTCAAGAGAGTGAGGGCTGTGGTGGATGAACGCGAGCCGCCCACCTTTTTTGAGATGACCACAGCCATGGCACTCAACCTTTTTGCGGCAAAAGGGGTGGACTGGGCTATCTTGGAGGTAGGCATGGGAGGGCGTCTTGATGCCACCAACGTGGTCAAGCCGCAACTCACCATCATCAACAACGTATCCTTTGACCATCAAGATTTTCTCGGCTCCACCCTGAGTCGAATCGCAAGGGAAAAAGCGGGGATTATTAAGAAGCAAGTACCACTGATAACCGCAGTGAGGCAGCCGGTTGCCCTAGCGGTTATTAAAACACGGTGTTCGGCCCTCAATGCTCCCTGTTATCGTCTTGGCCGCCAGATCAAGGTCCGGACTTTAGGTGAACGGCGCTTTTCCTACAGTGGGTTGGGATGGCGATTGGAAAAGCTCCATTTGCCCCTTGCCGGTCGCCACCAAGTGGTGAACGCTGCCACTGCTTTGGGCGGTCTTGAGGTTCTGGAGCGATGGGGCTACTATAATCTGGACGCAGAGCAGATCAGAGAAGGATTGGTCAAAACCCGCTGGCCCGGAAGACTGGAATTGCTTGGCATGCAGCCACCAGTTCTTTTGGACGGAGCCCACAACTACGCCGGTATAGTGGCTCTCCGTCAGGCCTTGCAGGAAGAGTACACCTATAGAAGACTCATCGTAGTACTGGGGATTATGGCAGACAAGGATCTTCGCGGTATGTTCCTAAGACTGGCCCCTTTGGCAGATCGCATCATTCTCACCCGGCCCACATACGAAAGGGCAGCAGAGCCGGAGTCCCTCCGGGCAGTGGCAGGGGAATTTGCCGAACGGACAGAACTGATTAGACCTGTTGGAGAGGCGCTCGAGAGGGCTATAGGGTTGGCCACTTCCGAAGATCTGGTACTGGTGACTGGCTCGCTCTACTTTATCGGTGAGGTCAAGGAGATCCAGGAAGAGAAGAAAAGGGCAAACCCAGTGAAATATCGGGGCTAGCTGCACCACCCCGTCGTGCTGAAAGACACATCCTCACAGGGTAGGCTATGAGAAAGACTCTAAGAGTCGTTGGGCTTTGCCTATTGGTGGCATTCTTATTCTTTCCTGACTTGCCCGCGGGGTCCCAGGACAGAGTTGAGAAGTCCGTCGCTGCACCAAGAGAAGATTCAGGGTACCAGCTGCAGGCCGACTATTTTTCCTACGATGAGCGCCAGAATATCTATACGGCGAGGGGGAATGTTACCCTACGCGCCCAGGGCAGGGTGATCACCGCCGATGAGATGCGCTTGGATGCGCTTACCCGTGAGGCTATCCTTGAAGGCGACATTCGGATCGAGCAGGGCAGTGACTGGCTGGAAGGGGAACGGGCATTTCTGGATCTAGACGAGGAGACAGGCATCATCGAGGATGGTAGAGGTTTCCTGGCCGAAGGAAATTTTCACTTTAGCGGTGCAGTCATAGAAAAGCTAGGCCCTCAAACCTATCATGTGGAGCAGGCCAAATTCACCACCTGTGACGGGGACCGTCCCAGCTGGCATTTCCGGACCAGTGACCTGCGCCTTACCTTGGAGGGCTACGGTTTTGCCAAACACACCCGATTTCATCTGAGATCTGTCCCTGTGCTTTACACCCCTTATCTGGTATTTCCAGCCAAAACGAAGAGACAAACGGGCTTGTTGCCGCCCCGACTGGGGAAAGGTGAGCGGTTGGGCTGGGATGTGGATCTTCCTTTTTTCTGGGCCATCTCCAGAAGCACAGATGCAACTGTCTATTCGCACTATATGAGCAAGCGTGGCCTGATGATAGGCCCTGAATTTCGCTATGCTGCCAGCAAGAACAGTAAAGGGGTGCTCCGTTTCGATTATCTCAGTGACCAAGAGGATAGAGATGAACTGCGGGAGCAAAACTTCTATGAGACTCAGGGCCTCAAACGGGTAACCAAAGATCGCTGGTGGTGGAGATCCAAACAGGATATTGCTCTGCCCCTTGGTATCCAAGGGAACATAGATTTCGACTTTGTCAGTGATCCTGATTACCTACAGACCTTCAATACAGGGTTTAGTAGTTGGGCTGAGTCTGATCGGGTTTTCCGCAAAACTTTCGGCCGGGGGCTGATAAATGATGACACCATTACCACCCGGCAGTCAAATCTTCTGCTGAATAAGACCTGGGCCGCACAGGCCGCCAATTTCGAGCTCCATTATTATCAAAATCTCAATGACGATCGAAACGAATCTCAATTACAGCAGCTTCCCCTGGCGACATACAGTGCTTCTCGACAACGCCTGCTGCGAGGGCCTTTTTTCTGGCAAGCCGATGCCACCTATGTTAACTACTGGAGAGACGAGGGCACCCGAGGCCATCGCCTGGACCTAAATCCGCATGTGTCCTTACCACTGCGCCGAGGTGGCTATCTGGAACTTGAACCCTTTGTCGGTGTTCTAGAAACAGCCTACCTCATAGAAAATTACGACGAGGCTTCAAACAGTCTGGTGAGAGAGAAGACCTTTCACCGCAGGGATCTCTTTGAGGTTGGAATGGATGGTTCCACCGAGATCGTTGGGATCTTCAGAATGGATGGTGACACCTGGACCAAGACCAGGCATACAGTGAGGCCGGAAATCCGTTATGAATACAGGCCAGATGTGAATCAGAGAAAGCTCCCGCAGTTTGACATTAGCGATCGGATTAACAGCAGGAACCGTATCACCTACGGCCTGGTCAACTTCTTCAGCGCCCGGCTGGACAAGGGTCCCGATAAGGTGGAGTATCTGGACTTCGCCAGACTCGAGATCAGCCAATTCTATGACATCAGCGAGCCCAAAGGCGAAAGGTTTGAGGCAGACGCCACCACTCGAGATCAGTCATTTTCTAACGTCTTCACCCAATTCGACTTCACCCCCAAACGCTACGCGAAAATCACTTACAAGAATGAGTATTCGCCCTACGGTAAGGAGTTCATAAGCCATGAATTATATGCACGTTTTCGGGATACCCGGGGCGACAGCTTGACTGTTGACTACCGGCGTCAGCTCGACGAAGATAGGGAAATCACAAGTCAACTCGGCGAAGACGGCAAGGTCATAGTGGATGAGATCGGTGTAAAGCTTACACTGAATCTATGGGAGGGGATCACCTTTAACATGCGGAGTGACTACGACTTGAATAACAAGAAGAACATCGAGTCCGAGTACAATATAATGATACAAAGGCAATGCTGGGGGATATCTGTGAGTTACGTTGATGATCCTGGCGCTGATGAACGCAGAGTTGCTCTGGGCATTAGCCTTTATGGAGTCGGGGAACTACAAACCCAGACATACAGCTCAGGCGATTAAAACGTGGGAACCGGGTTTATATTTTTCTTCCGCTCGTGAAGGTTTTACTTGACAAGTAGTATCCACCATGGTTTTATTCTACGTTTCTGACGTATCCTTATCTGGAGCCAGACCATGAAGACAGTAAGTGCCAGAACTGTTCCCGAAAATCGCCGCTGGTATCTGGTGGATGCTACCGATTTGACCCTCGGCCGACTGGCCAGCCAGGTAGCAAGCAGACTGCGGGGAAAACACCAGCCAACCTTTACCCCTCATGCCGATACCGGGGATTTTATTATCGTTATCAATGCTGAGAAGGTTAGATTGACCGGTAGAAAGTGGCAGCAAAAGACATACCATCGCCATACGGGGTACATGGGCGGCCTCAAGTCAATTACTGCCCGGAAACTGAGAGAAAAGAGGCCCGAAGATCTGGTGCGCTTCGCAGTATGGGGCATGTTGCCCAAAAACCGTTTGGGCCGGAAGCTCTACAAAAAGCTCAAAGTTTATGCCGGGCCCGATCATCCCCATGAAGCCCAACAGCCGCAGCCACTGGAGTTACCATACTGAGAACAGGAGTAGTTGATGAGCGAAGAACGCTATTACGCCACTGGCAGAAGAAAGACATCCGTAGCCCGCGTATGGCTGACGCCGGGCGAGGGTAACGTAACCATAAACAAACGGTCCATTGATGACTATCTCAAACGGGAAACCGCTAAGATGATCATCCGCCAGCCTCTGGAATTGACCGAGACTCTAGGAAAATTTGATATTTATGTGAATGTACGAGGTGGTGGTATCTCGGGTCAGGCAGGCGCGATCAAACATGGCATTTCCAGGGCACTTCTAGAAGTTAATCCGGATTTTCGCACCCTCCTCAAGAAGTCAGGCTTCCTCACGCGCGACTCGCGAGTTAAAGAACGGAAAAAATACGGCCAGCCGGGCGCCAGGAAAAGATTCCAATACTCTAAACGATAGGCTTGTATTCTTTGGGATTTGGGAGGAGGGCTCGGCCCTCCTTTTTTTTAGCATTCGAACCATGCTCTGAACCTAATCTCAGAATCTTTGCTTTCGATCTGGTCGAACTCCAACACCGCATGAAGTGCTGGAATACTCTCCCATGGTCGAACTCATAGACGTATAGATTGGAACCCTACTCAACGGGGAGATTGTCAACACATCGCCCGGATATTTCACGAATCGATGTCGCAGCAGGCGAATGGTGAAATAGCCGGGATAGGGGGTAGCTGTGAAAGTACGTGTGGCGGTGGTTGGGGGCACGGGATATACTGGCTTTGAGCTTGTTGCTCTTCTTCAGCAACACCCTAAAGTGGAACTACTTGCCATCACCTCTCAGTCCTATGCGGGACAGTGCATCGATGAGGTGTTTCCGGCATTGAGAGGGGTGAGTTCCCTCGTATGCGAACCATTGGATCTCGAGAGCCTGGTGGCAAGAGCCGACTGCGTGTTTGTTGCCTTACCTCACAAGACGGCCATGGAGGTGGTGGCTCCATTGGTACGGGCCGGCAAGCGGGTAGTGGACCTGAGTGCTGATTTTCGTTTCCGAGATGCGGCAGTTTACGAACAGTGGTATCAGGAACATACAGCCGCACATCTCCTGGATGCAGCGGTATATGGTCTGCCAGAACTTCACAGCGATGAGATCCGATCTGCCCGTCTGGTTGGCAATCCAGGCTGCTATCCCACCGGCGTTATATTGGCGGCTGCACCACTGTTGGCCGCTGAAGTTCTAGACGCGGACAGCCTAATAGCCGATTGTAAATCAGGAGTTAGCGGTGCTGGGAGGACGCCTACCCTCACCACTCACTTTTGTGAAACCAATGAGGGATTCAAGGCCTACAAAGTTGGGGAGCACCGCCACACTCCAGAAATCGAGCAAGAACTCAGCAGCCTTGCTGGAAGATCTATTAAGGTGGTGTTTACCCCGCATTTGGTTCCCATGTCGAGGGGGATTTTGACCACTCTTTATGCGAACCTTTCAGGAAGGGCTAACGACGAAGAGATCGAGGGTTTTTACCAGAAAGCTTATGGTAACGCCCCTTTTGTCAGGGTTTTGAATAGAGGGCAACTGCCCTCTACCTTGCACGTACGGGGAACCAACTATTGTGATATCGGTTGGCGGTTGGAGCCTCGTACCGGTAGAATCATCGCTATCTCCGCCATCGACAATTTGACCAGGGGCGCCTCTGGCCAGGCCATCTGCAATATGAACCTGATGTTTGGTTTCGATGAGGATGAGGGCCTTAAGCTTCGGGTTTGGCAACCGTAAGCTCTATCACTGAGGGATGTGAGCAGATACTAAAAACTATGCAACACAGCTGGATGCCAGGAGGTAATTACAGTACATTTTAGATCTGAATATCGAATATCGAAACAAATCCAAAATTCTCCTTCGGAGTCCTCACCTTGCCGGCAGGGCCCCGGTTTCGAATTTTCCAATGTTCAAAACAAAGACTGCCGTACGAATATTGAGTTTTTTAAGTTTCGGTCATTTGCATTTTGGTCATTCGAATTTGTCTAGGAGTTCGTGTTTCGGATTTCGGATTTTTATGCGGAGCGCCAAGAACGTGGGGTGGGCACGGCGCACCAAAAGGGCCAATGACAGATAGGGATTCGACAAAGGGGACCAAAAGAAATTACAAACTCGTCCTCGAATATGACGGCTCCAACTACCACGGATGGCAGCGCCAGAAGGGTGTGCTGAGCATCCAAGAGGTTGTGGAAACGCGTCTGGCGATTATGATTCAGACTCCAGTTCGTTTGACAGGAGCGGGTAGAACAGACGCTGGTGTCCATGCCAGAGGGCAGGTAGCCAACTTCTTCAGTGAAACCCAGATTCCGCCGGAGAGACTACGACGTGGTTTAAATGGCCTGCTTCCGGATGACATTGTTGCCCTGGAATTGACTCTAGTACCTGATCAGTTTCATGCTCGCTTCCAAGCACGTAGCAAGGTCTATGAATACCGGATTCATAATAGACCGATGCCGCCAGCCTTGGGGAGGCAGTACGGTTGGCATATCGGGCAACCACTGAGATGGGATTCCATGGAACGATGTCTGAAGCTCCTCGAAGGAAGACATGATTTTTCTTCATTCCAGGCAACGGGGAGCAGTGTTCGGAGCAGTGAGAGGATAGTCCTCTCCACTGGGATCACACCGGCAGGAGAAGATATTCAGGCGATCACCATTGAGGCCAACGGATTCCTCAGATACATGGTGCGCAATATAGTTGGCACCTTGGTGGAGGTGGGACGGGGAAAGCTCACAGTGGAGGAGTTTTCTGCGGTTGTGGCCGCCTGCGACCGAAAACAAGCGGGAATGACAGCACCGGCTCGGGGCCTTTGCTTGCTAGAGGTCCGGTATTAAGTAACGCATACAGCATAGCTCCAAGCGCATGGCGTTTTTCTGGCGGGCAGGAGGCAAGAGCCAGATCAATAAGGTCCAAAGTTCCAGGGCTAAAACTCTGAGCCCAATGATATCTTATACGTGTCATTATATGTGTCAATTGAAGCACTGAGCGAACAATCGACCTGCCGGTGTTTTTGTGTGGCCGCAGGGAGTGGACTAATTCAAGTACTATACGTGCAAATACAGTGAGTTCAAAAGTGTACCGAGACACGAGAAAGCCACATTTCACTGCAATGAAATTTGCCTTGACAAAAAAAGTTATTTACCTAAGTTGAAATTATCATTAGTGATTTTAGATACTAACTTACATTCCCCATAGTGGATTGCTGGGGTTGCTGGGTAGGACGGGCCTTAAGGCCCTTGGTCTGTATTTTGCATAAATAGCCCAAAACCAAGATAAAGAAATCCTGCTAGCCCGGATATTGCGCGAATCACCCTCTCGAGACCGTGGAGAAGGGTATGCCACCGGGTCATCGCAGGGGGGCGGAGCGAACCGCACTGGAACAGTACCTTGCAGAGTCCGACTCGCGAGGACGCGCGGCTTCCGGCTCGTAGAGCCCACAGCTCGGAGAGAAGGACGGTCGTATCCGCAGTCGCGGCAGGGCATTCATGAAATATCCGGACTAAGGGAGGTAAGGTCCTTAGATGGCGCAAAAGTTGGGCAATTTCTTGGTACGCGAGGGTTTGATCACACCCGAACAGCTGGATAGCGCACTCCAAGAGCAAAAGGCCAACGGGGGCATGCTGGGAAGCAACCTCGTGAAGATGGGATACATCGAAGAGGCCGAACTCATGGAGTTTCTGAGTAAGCAATTCGGTGTGCCCTCCACCGATCCTTCCAAACTGGACGTTGATTCTGACGTGATCGAGATGATACCCGGGAACATCGTCCAGAAGTATAAGATCGTTCCTATCTCCTTGGAGGGGCAGACGCTGACCATAGCCATGGTGGATCCCTCCAATATTTTTATCATTGACGACATTAAATTTCTCACCCGGAAAAACATCCGCGTTACGGTAGCAACAGAGACTTCGATAAAGTCTGCCATGGACAGATTCTACGATGCTGGCGCTTCCCTGGAAGATGTTATGAGTGAGTTCGATGAAGAAGGCGTAGATGTGGTTGAGTCTTCTGAAGATCTAGATCTTGGGGAACTGGAAAGCGCGGCCGAACAGGCTCCAGTGGTGAAGCTGGTTAATCTGATCCTGGTGGATGCCATCAAGAAAATGGCCAGTGACATCCACATTGAACCCTATGAAAAGAGTTTTCGGGTACGCTACCGGATTGATGGGGTCCTTTACGAAGTGATGAAGCCGCCGA